>Ga0316219_1001760_pt1 | contig 22030 bp, 19 predicted proteins | sample TBH18003PmetaG_FD_203635 | JGI IMG/M metagenome (GOLD analysis project Ga0316219, IMG submission 203635) | Freshwater microbial communities from Trout Bog Lake, Wisconsin, USA - TBH18003P | ecosystem: Environmental > Aquatic > Freshwater > Lake > Hypolimnion/Profundal zone | place: USA... | reverse complement strand
TGTAGGTATTAATGCAGTACAAGGTGCCTTTACCATTACCAATAACACGGTGAGGGATCTGACAAGCACGAGCTGCCTGTCATTACCTAAATCGTATTCCTCTGTTATAGGTATCTGTAACGGGGATAACACTTCAGCTGTTACAATCAGCGGGAATACGATTTACAATTTATCAAATACCTGCTCTAATTTCAGCGGATATGTAATTGGTTTGTGTTACAATAGCACAACAACTGTAAATACAATTTCCGGGAACCTCATCCATGATTTGTATATAACAGGAGCCGGGAGTACATCTGCTAACATATACGGGATAGAAAATGACGCCGGGACAACAACATATTCCAATAATATCATCAGCCTGGGCGGAAACACTAAAACGACCATCTACGGGATTTATGAAACAGGGGAATCTGGCAGTAATAACAAACTGTATTTTAATACCGTGTATATTGGTGGTAATGTCGCTTCGGGAAGCACAAACAAATCGTATGCCCTATACTCGGCCGTTATCACGAACACCCGTGACTTCAGGAACAATATCTTCACCAATATTCGTTCTACAAGCGGTGGATCAGGTTTACATTATGCCTTATATATAGTCAGCACAGGCGGATCATTGAACTGTGATTACAATGATTATCTTGCTTCAGGAACAGGCGGGATGCTGGGGTATTACGGGGCAGACAAATCGGCACTGCCCATTGTAACAGGTGTAACAGGAAATGACGCCCACAGTCTGGCCATTGATCCGGTATTTGCAAGCCCGGGGGGAACGGCAGCAGCCAACTACCTGCCGTCGGCCACTTCACTGGTTGCAGCAACAGGCACAGGCATTACCACTGATTACGGGGCAAACCCCAGGAGCCTGACCTATCCTGCCATGGGTGCCTGGGAATACCCGGTTACACCTCCCTGTGCTAACCCAGGCAATGGAGGAACTATTGCTACAGACCAGGCAATCTGTTATGCCAATACACCGGCAGCCTTTACTAGTTCGGCTGATCCATCGGGCTATACAGGCACACTTGAATACAAATGGCAGTTATCAACGACATCTTCATCCTCGGGCTTCAGTGATATTGCATCGAGCAATGCAGCAACCTACGCTCCCGGATCCTTATTACTAACTACCTGGTTTAAGCGACTGGCAAGGGTTACGTGTATGGCAGACTGGACCGGCGCCGCTTCATCCAATGTAGTCCAGGTGACGGTGTATTCTCAGGTGGTTCCGGTGGCAGGCACGGTATCCAATGTCAGCTGTTTTGGCGGTAGCAACGGAGCGGTGAGTGTCAGCGTCTCGGGCGGAACCTTGCCGTATACCTATTCATGGTCGGGCGGTGCAACCAGCAGTTCGGTGTCCAACCTCACGGAAGGAACCTATATTGTTACCGTTACTGATGCTAACTCCTGTACAGGAACTTCCAGCGCGACGGTGACAGAACCTTCTGCTGCATTAACAGCGGTTGCATCGGTAGTGAACAATGTGAGCATTTACCTGGGCTCCGACGGTTCAGCTACCGTGACACCGGGGGGTGGGACCTCACCCTATTCCTATTCCTGGTCCACTACCCCGGTTCAAACCACCCAGACGGCCTCCAGCCTCTCGGCCGGGACCTATTGGGTCACGGTTTCCGATGCCCACTCCTGCACCGCCTCTTCCAGTGCCACCATCACACAGCCCACTCCCCCTTCGGGCCAGGTCTCCGACATCATCTATTCAAACATTGGAGGACACCAGTTCCGCATCGACTGGACCCGGGGAAACGGCGACGGTTGCGCGGTTTTCGTATTGCAGGGAACTACCGGACTGGCACCTCCGGTAAATAACACCTCTTATCCCGCCAATACCGTATTCGGAACCCCGGCCTCAGAGATTGGTTCATCAGGATGGTATTGTGTTTATGACGGGACAGGGACCACGGTAACTGTCACCGGCCTAAGCCCGGCAACCACTTACCGGGTGCATATCTGCGAGTACAAACTCGGGTCAAAAACATATAACACGGGAACCTCAAACAACAACCCCCTGAACAATACCATGGAATCAGGCCTGGGTGCCGTTGCTTCGGTCGTTTCTAATGTAAGTTGCTCCGGATTAGCCGACGGGGTGGTTACCGTAAGCGCTTCCGGTGGTAACCCTTCTTACACTTATGCATGGTCGACTACCCCCACACAGGCCACCCAGACCATCTCCGCCTTAGCGGCAGGGACATACACGGTAACTGTGACCGATGGCGTAGGTGAAACAATCACCTCCTCGGCCAATGTGACCCAGCCTGATGTGCTCACAGCCACGGCGGGAGTTATCAGTAACGTTCGTTGTTTTGGGGGAAATGACGGGGCGGTCAGTGTCGATGTCTCGGGTGGAACCGGTCCGTACACCTACTTATGGACAGGCGGTGCAACGGGCAGTTCGCTTTCCAACCTTGTGGCCGGAACCTATAGTGTAACAGTCACCGATGCCCATTCCTGTACTTCATCTTCCAGCGCCACAGTGACAGAGCCTTCTGCTGCCCTCTCGGCGACTGCGGGAGTTACCCACCCTGTGACCTGTCACGGAGGAGCTGACGGATCGGCCGATGTGAACGTCAGCGGGGGAACTGCCGGATATTCCTATGCCTGGTCTACCATCCCTGTGCAAACCACCCATAACGCAACAGGTCTTACTCCCGGGATTTATTATGTCACCGTAACCGATGCCCATTCCTGCACGGCCACTTCTTCCACGACCCTGGCTCAGCCTCCCGTGGTGGTACCCGGCTTAAGTGGTTCTGCAACAGTATGCCAGAATTCCACGGGTAACGTGTACACCACCGATGCGGGGATGTCAAACTATCACTGGGTGGTTTCACCAGGAGGCATCATTACCGCCGGAGGGACATCCGCAGATCATACCGTGACCATCACCTGGAATCTGTCCGGGGCACAATCTGTTGCCGTCAATTATTCAACCCCGGCCGGGTGCACGGCAGATGATCCTACCATTAAAAGCGTAAACGTGAGTCCCTCCCCCACCCCGGTTATATCAGGCGCTGCAATGGTTACTCAAGGGCAGACCATTACCTACTCAACACCATTGAGTATCGGGCATCTTTATTCCTGGAATGTAAGTAATGGAAATGCACAGATATGTTATCCAGACAAGAATTGTATCACAGTTACCTGGTCATTCCCCTGCGGAATTATAAGCCCAGGTTTTGTCTCTGTCACTGAGTCTGACCCGTCAACAGGCTGTTCCAAAACTGTAACGCTTCTGATTACTATCAATTAAGCAGGAAGAAAGCAAAACCCATCGGATAAGCAGGAAATTCCTGTTCAATGGTAACCAAACAACTGCATAGCCACCGGGTGATTAAGATAATTTAACACAGGGTGGTATTAATTTCAGCAAACCCAATATATCTTTGTATTTAAATATGTTATATTGGTAGATGTTACATTATATTTATTGCTGCCATGACCTCATTTTTCAATAACCGGATCGAGATAAGAGTGGAATCGCATTTCTTCAGCAGATGCCAGCTGTACCCTGCCCCGGGAAGATTGACGAACTGCAACTGAAAGGATTCGTTAAGCTTTATGGTCTTGCTAATGGTAGCGTCTTACTGGATATACTCCTGTGCCAAGACCATTGAGCTGAGAGGCAAAAATGCAAAGCAGGATAAAATTGTCTTCATAGATGATACTGTCATTGATTTTTAACACATCGTACACTAAGCCCCATCGTCTTAGCAGGGGCGCCAATCCAATCTATAGTTTCTTTGGTATAGGAAAGACTAAAGCCCCATCCTTGGCCAATGCTAATTTCTGTAGATGACCACCAATAACCATATTGACCAATACCAATATATGTTCCAGTGGCCAAGACACGTCCGCCACCCGGAAGTGCAGTAAAGCCGCTGCTGTTAGTAGCTCCAGCATTTGGACTCATCCAATGTGCAGTTCCGGTTTCTTTCATCTTCCCTCCCAATGCAGCTGCATCGGCGATATAATTAAACAAGGTGTACCAATTTTCCATAGTTGCAACATGCCAACCTGTTGGAGCAAGGTTGCCTGTGTCAATACTATACCAGTTGTAAAGCGCCCCATAGGTGTCCTTGTATGTTACAGGATCATTATTATACCAGCAATAGCCGGGTGTAGTTAAATTTTTCCACGCAGCGCTATCAGTAACACAAGGGATTGGATTGCCATTGTTGTACTTGGTTGTTTTCAGGTTCTCAACCATCCATTCCTGTGTACCGATAATTACCGTATGATATACATTGCCGTCAATGTCGGTCACAGTTTCCGCTGGTGGAGTTGAGGTATCCTTTGACTTCTTGCAGCTGGGGATTACAATAATGATTATTGCTGTCAATATGATTGGATACAGCAATGTTCGTTTAACCATATTCATCAACGCGGATTATAACATTTACAATTTCACAAATTTCCTCACCATCTGCTTTGTTTCACCTGTTACTTTTACAGTATATACTCCGCTTGGGAAAGTGCTGATATCAATAGTGTTCCTGGCATCCCAAAGTTTACGGGTCAGCACCTGCTGCCCATGAATATTCAGAATGGATAATTCTAATTTCGGTGAACCAACCAGCACATCCACTCCTAACTTATTGGAAGCAGGGCTGGGATAAAGGTTAATAGTCCAAGGATTGATGGCCTCAGGAATTCCGTTAGTTGATGATAATTTTACCGTCCATATGTCGGTCCACCCGCGATTTAAAGTGACCTGTCCATCACTTGAGCTTGAATAACCGGTTAAAATATAACCATCATCAGATGTTTGTTGAACGCAACTTGCCCATTCATCTTGCGATCCGCCCAGCGATTCCTGCCACTGTAGAACCCCGGAAGAATCCAATTTAACGACCCAATAATCCCTGTCACCATGATTTCCGCTGACTTGTCCATCGTTTGAATAGGAGTAGCCGGCCAGTATAAATCCACTATCAGAGGTTAAACTAACTGAAGAAAAATAATCATCCTTGGTTCCTCCAAAGCAATGTTGCCAGTTTATATTTCCATTACTATCCAATTTTACCACCCAACAATCCAGTGATCCATGGTTTCCGCTGACCTGTCCATCATCAGAGAAAACACCTCCTGTAATAATAAATCCCTTATCCTGTGTTTGCCGGATACAGGATGCTTCATCCTGAGCCGATCCGCCAAGAGATTTTTGCCACTGAATAGTACCAGCCGAATCAAGCTTGACAATCCAAAAATCATAGCCGCCATGATTAACTGTAACATCTCCGGTGTCAGATTCTGTAGTTCCGGCTAATACAAAACCTCCATCCATCGTCTGCTGTGCAAAATAGCCAAATTCTGATCCTGGTCCACCCAAGGTCTTTTGCCACAACAAATTTCCTGCATTATCTATCCTGATGAGCCAGTAATCCGTTAATCCATGAAATCCTGTTACTTGTCCATCTGAGGATTCGGTATTCCCAAAGGCAAAATATCCCCCGTCGGGTGTCTGTGCAGCATACCGACACCTCTCATTTCCCGATCCCCCATAAGAATTCTGCCATTGAATATTTCCGGTTTGATCCAATTTGACGATCCAAAAGTCCGAACCTCCGTGATTACCAGTGACCTGTCCATCAGTGGACCATGAAGTTGCTCCAATAATAAAACCACTATCGGTCGTTTTCTCAAAAGACAGTCCATAATCAATACCTGATCCACCCAGGGCCTTCTCCCATTGAATAGTTCCAATTGCATTTAATTTTACAACCCAGCAATCAGTACTTCCGTGATTATCGGGAACCTGCCCATCATTGGAAGTGGTCGATCCCACCAAGACATACCCTCCATCACTGGTTTGATTAATGTAATACCCGCCATCGGAATCTGAACCACCATAAGAATATTGCCACATAATTGAAGGTTGAGCTGCTGCTAATTGAGAAAAAACAAACTCAAGAATACAGAGAGAGTAAAAAATCTTTTTCATATGCTTAATTTAAGGCTGTTATGTAATTTTTTAGGTAGCCGAGTTTTTCCCGAACAGGATGATTGCCATATTATGGGAGTCATTAGAAGGATCGCTGATCTGAAAATCGATCATATATGATTAAAGTGTTACCAGGATTACTTTTTGATGAACTTCCCGGTCAGCTTCCGCTGATCACTGAGTGTCACTTCATAGATGTAAGTTCCGGTTGGCAAGGCCATAGTTTGAACCTTAGTCGATAAAGCCATCCCAGTATTTGCCCGATAGACCTCTTTACCCTCCATCGAGATTATCCTTATCCGGACAGCACTTATCGGGTGACTGATTTCAATCAGGTCTTTACAAGGGTTTGGGGAAGCTGATTGCTCCAGCTCAGTGCTTTGGGGTGGCACGTCCACCATCGTACCGGGAAGACTATAGATACGGCTACTTGAATATATTTTAACATCTGTGGGGGGGAATGAAGTATATGGTAAGACCGCATAAATCCATTCGTTGTTTGACAATTTAATAGGATTCGCAACTGATTGATTTATGTATATATGCTCCAAAACTGCCTGTGAATGAGTTGTAGTCATTGAAATGGTCAGGCTTAAAATCAGGATCAATTTTTTCATAGGGTTCGATTTACTGGATAAAAATACAATTTTATCGCATTCAATATTATTACATCCTGCTTTCCCTTTCCCCCAAACAAGAACCAACCGAGTAAACAGTCCGGGGATTAGCTTATATCAGGTTACAGAGAAGGGATTAAAAGCCATTAGCTGCTTCACACGGTATTTTAACTACACGGTTCTGTTATATCGGGATAGTTTGGGGGAATTTCCTTTTGCCTCATAGGAGGTTTGTAGTTGTTTGGGGGCTACTTGGGACACGGCAACCTTTATTTGGGTAAAACCTACTTTCTTCGCATTGAACTATATAGAAAATTATTTCATTTCTGTTGGCTGTTAAAGAAATTGTAATTTAGAGGATAAAAATTGTTACCCAAAGATGCCAATCCAAAATAAAAATAATTTAATGGAATAAACTTTGGAATTAAAAATCAAATAACCATAGAATATACTATTCATTGCGATCCACTTGCCAAGAAAACAAGATAAAATTAATAACCAAAACTTATGACCATGAAAACACTTGCCACAATGATGTTATTTCTTTTTTTAGTCCTATGTAGTTACCAATCATACTCACAGAAGGAAATCAATGCTGTCATTTCAGCAGACAGTATGAACCTATTTTATCGTGGACTTGATAATCCTGTATCAGTTGCTGTACCGGGCATCTCAAGTGATAAATTAAAAGTCTCAATTGACAATGGAACAATTACTGGCAGTAATGGGAAGTACGTTGTCAACGGTTTTAAAGGAAAAGACGTTAATGTAGTTCATCTTGAGGTTTCGGCAGAACTCAAGCCGGGTGAAATTTAAAAAATGGGCAGTTATATCTTTAAGCTAAAAAGAGTGCCTGAACCCGTAATATCTATCGGCAATAAAGACAATACTAATTTTTATCTAACAAAAGATGAACTCCTGAACAATGGAGAATTAAAGTTATCCATGGATTTACCTTTTGATTTTAATTTTGAAATCCTGTCTTATAATTTCTCTTACTACAAAAAAAATGGTGACTTGATTGAAATGAAAGTGGTAGGTAGCAAATTCAGCGATGAATTATTGACTGTTATTAAAAATATGGATTTAGGTGGGAAAATTATTATTGACAATATTTGGGTGAAAAGTATGGGAAGAGAGAGGCCAATCTCGAAGATTGTGATCAATATTGTGGATAAGAAATAAACCTTTGCATGACCAAAACAATAAAGTTCCCTATAATTTAAACCAATACAAAACTCGTACAATCATGAAAAGGATCATCATTTACGGTTTGTTTGCTATCCTTAGCAGTACGTTGTTTGCTCAAGGTTTACAGACAATAGTTTTGAACACACCTGATCTCACACGGGGATTTCCTGTTATGAAGACTCTATCTTTAAGGGCATCCGAAAAAGATTTTGATACTACGATGTTAAAACTTCAAGATTTGTCGGATTTGCTTTGGGCTGCAAACGGAATTAACCGGGCTGATGTTGGAAAACGGACAGCCCCATCAGCAATGAATGCGCAGGATATTGATGTGTATGTCTCGATTAAATCCGGCTTTTATCTTTATGATGCAAAAAAGCACACACTGGAATTAGTTGTAGAGGGTGACTATCGGAAACTTGTTGCCGACCGGCAGGAGAATTTTGCCACAGCTCCGGTAATTTGTTTATTGGTCTCGGATATTTCAAGGTTTCGATCAGGAGGGGATTCTTTAAAAGTGTCATGGGCTGCATTTGATGCTGGAATCGTATCACAGAATATTTCAATCTTTTGTGCATCGGTCGGACTTGGCACAAGACCACGAGCTACAATGAATCAGTCGGAACTGAGGAAAATCCTTAAACTGAAGGACTCACAGCGACTGATGCTTAATAATCCGGTATCCTATAAGAAAGACTGATGTACCATGACCAAATCCGACATCATCGAAAGTATCGTTGTCACGACCGGCATTGAAAAACCAGTAGCATCTGCCACTAAAGAAGCCCTTATGGGTTCAATAAAGGATGCTATGACCAATGGAGAGAACGTATACCTGCGGGGCTTCGGCACATTCCTGCTGAAGACACGGGCTGCCAAGACCGGCAGGAACATCAACAAGGGTACTTTCATGAATATTCCTGCCCATGTCATTCTGTGTTCTCAATAGAGTTGTTCAACAGATCGAAGATCGAGAGACCAGAATTGAAGAATTTAGAAGAACTATCAACTTTATTACCAATACAAAACAAAACCTATTCATTCTATGCGCCATATCCTGATTATGTTAGCGACTGTAATTCAGGTCGTTGTTTATTCACAGGGTAGCCATATCGTATCTGCACCCAATGAGTATGAGTGGCAGAATGTTGGAATAGCCGGATTCTCTGCAGGGCAAGCAAACTATACAAGCATTGCATTCAGCCCAACAGACGGCAATCTGTACCTTATTTTTTCTGATTGGGCGAACAATGGAAAAGCGACCGTTATGCAATTCGATGGTTCAGGTTGGGTAACAGTCGGGCAAGCGGGGTTTTCAGCCGACAGAGCGGATTATACCTGCATCGCTTTTAGTGCCACAGGTCAACTTTTCGTGGCTTACAAAGATTGGGGAAATTCTCGTAAAGCCACCGTCATGAAACTTGATGGTACCAACTTTGTGAATGTCGGAAATGCCGGGTTTTCAGAGGACGCGGCTGATTATATAAGTCTGGCGATTAACCCCTCAGATGGCCAGCCATTTGTTGCTTTTTCAGATTCTTATGATTCTCTGGAATGTACTGTTATGAAATATAATGGCACAAACTGGGTCACAGTTGGTCCTGCAGGAATCTCTGCTGGGGCCGCATATTATGAAAGCCTTGCGTTCAATTCTAAAGGAATTCCATATGTAGCCTATTCAGAAATCGGAAGTTTATATGGTAATGCTTCCGTATTAAAATTTGATGGTAAAAACTGGGGTTATGTCGGCACTGAAGGTTTCACTAAGGGAGAAGCAACGAATGAAAGTCTTGTTTTTAGCCCATCCGGAGAATTATATTTGGCGTTTGTGGATGTTTGGGATTTATATACAGCCACGGTAATGAAATTTTCAGGGAACAGTTGGGTGACTGTAGGGAATGAGGGCTTCTCAGGATCAGTCGTTAATTTTACAAAACTTGCATTCAATCATTCCGGTCAGCCATATGTAGCCTTTCAGGACTATCAACAATCGCAGAAAATTACAGTCATGACATTTAATGGGAGTAGCTGGGTTGATTTAGGAAATGTGGGTTTCTCATCTGGCGAAGCTGATGATATAAGCATTGCATTCAACCGTGCAGGTGGAGAAGTTTATCAAGGAATAGCTTCACCACTTATTGTTTTAAGATATGTTACCGGACACTAACTCATTTGCCTCTAAGGCGGTCATTGCAACGATAAAACAGAACTTGATTTTTCTTCACTGGCTGTGGATTACCCGGAACTCCTGATCATCTTGAACCAAATTCCATTGGCCATCTTATATGCCTGATTTTGATTTATCCCTCCTGTCGTATTATGATTGGCATAGGATGATCATCACAATCGGCTTGTCCACTGTGAAAGGTGTCTGTATATATTTATCTTATCTTTACGTAAAATTGAAGAAAGCTTCATATGAAATTATTAAAGATTCATATTCCTGACTTTTCTTCAATCACTTTCTCAAATCATGAATTTTCAAATGCTTTTATGATTTAAAAACAATCACTGTGAAAACTCTTTACTCATTTTTTATTGGTCTGTTTATTGTGAACAGTGCAATGGCTCAATGGTTTTGGCAGAATCCTTTGCCACAGGGTAATAACTTAAACTCTATTAACTTTATTAGTTCCACCGTAGGATATGCAGTGGGTGCAAGCGGAACCATTTTAAAAACAGTCAATGGGGGCGCCAACTGGGTTGCTTCGTCAAGTGGAGCAACGAATGAATTAAATTCTGTTTTTTTTACCGATGCCAACACAGGCTATGCTGTGGGAATGCACGGAACCATTTTAAAAACAACCAGTGGGGGCTCCAACTGGGTGTCTTTGTCAAGTGGAGCAACGTATGATTTAACTTCAGTTTTTTTTACCGATGCCAATACAGGTTATGTAGTGGGTCGAAATAGCCCCATTTTAAAAACAACTGATGGGGGAACAAACTGGGTTACTTTGTCAAGTGGAATAAATTATTGGTTATTTTCACTTTACTTTCCTGATACTGATACGGGATATGCGGTGGAAGTGGGTGGAGCTATTTTAAAAACAACCAATAGGGGCTCAGACTGGGTTACTCTGTCCACTGGGACATCAAATCTTTTATTTTCTGTCTACTTTACCGGTGTCAATACGGGATATGTGGTGGGTGATAGCGGAACCATATTAAAGACAACCAATGGGGGTACAGACTGGGTTTCTTTGTCAAGTGGAACAAAGATGAGTTTACGTTCTGTTTACTTTACCGATGCCAATACCGGCTATGCGGTGGGTGACAGTGGAGCCATATTTAAAACAACCAATGGGGGTACAAACTGGGTTGTTTCGTCAAGCGGAACAAATCAGGGGTTACATTCGGTTTACTTTACCGATGCCAACATGGGCTATGCGATGGGTGAAGTCGGAACCATTTTAAAAACAACCAATGGGGGCACAAACTGGGTTACTTCGTCAAGTGGTACACATCCGTGGTTATCTCAAGTCTTCTTTACCGATGCCAATACAGGTTATGCGGTGGGTGACAGCGGGACCATTTTAAAAACAATCAATGGGGGCACAAACTGGGTGGCTTTGTATAGTGGAACATCAAATTATTTAAACTCAATCTACTTTACCGATCCCAATACAGGTTATGCGGTGGGTTACAGAGGGACCATCTTAAAAACAATCAATGCTGGCACAAACTGGGTGGCTTTGTCCAGTGGAACATCAAATTATTTAAACTCAATCTACTTTACCGATCCCAATACAGGTTATATAGTGAGTCGTGATGGAATCATTTTAAAAACAATCAATGGGGGCACAAACTGGGTTACTTTGTCAATTGGAATAAATCCTTGGCTATATTCACTTTTCTTTCCTGATGCCAATACAGGATACGCTGTGGGTTGGAACGGAACCATTATAAAAACAACCAACGGGGGAACAAACTGGGTTACTTTATCCAGTGGCACAACAAGGAATTTATATTCAGTTTACTTTACCGATAGCAATACAGGCTATGCGGTGGGTAACGGCGGAACCCTATTAAAGACAACCAATGGGGGTACAAACTGGGTTGCATTGTCTAGTGGCACATTTTGGAATTTATATTCAGTCTTCTTTACTGATGCAAATACGGGATATGTAGTGGGAACCTACGGAACAATATTAAAAACAACCAATGGGGGCACAAACTGGATTGCTCTGCCAAGTGGAACAACATGGGACTTATATTCAGTTTATTTTAGCGATACCTATACAGGATATGCGGTAGGAATATTTGGAACCATCTTAAAGACCAATAATGGAGGTGGTTATCCACAGGGTATTAACGATAACATTTTTGTATCGAATTCCCTACAGCTATATCCAAATCCTGCATTTAACCAACTTACCATCAAAACTTTAAAAAAAGGCTGTCTCTCCATTTTTAACCTCAATAATGAGATCGTCTTACGACTGGAAATTACGGAACCAGTAACCACCATGGATGTCAGTGCCCTTCCAAACGGGCTTTATATGGTGCGCTTGACCAATGATCAAACTGTGCAAGTGGGGAAATTTATTAAGGAATAGCTTCTACGGTTTTAGGTTAAGATTTCATACTGGATAGTAATCCATTGACTTTTTATTGAGCTTCACCGACTCTCACCATCACTTCGTCGGGTTATATCTTGAACCAATCGAAAATCGCTGTTCCGCCCCTGCGATACGATATATCTTTGCTTCATCAACATCAAGCAACAAGATGAAAGCAACAACAATCATAATCGCAGCAGCCTTTACCCTTTCAGTGAATCTTCTTTTCGCAGGCAATGACAACCCCTCACCGGTAGCGAACATGAATCATACGATCTCGCTTGCCCCTACTACTCCATCTGAAGCAACCTTCGAGGACATGGAAACCTTAATTATTCTTGCACCGGTTGTCCCTTCTGAAGCCACCTTTGAGGACATCTCGTTTGAAATGGTATCAGCGTTTAATCTTGCTCCGGTCACACCGGTCATGGCATCCTTTGATGATGAAATTGACTTTTCTTCCTTACAACCCGCTGTTCCTGCCGAAGCCGACTTTGAATAAACTCGACATATCTTCCCCTTACTTTCCGAAGCTGCCCCCAGGGGTGGCTTCTTTTGTTTTATATGGGTATCTGTCGATGGGGCTGGTTAGACATTACCCATCCCGGGGGTGGAATGAAATCGGGAAATGAAAAGTGCGGATGTACCCCGGGGGGGCTTTCCAGGGTTTAAAAATGATGAAAGCAGCGGCGGATCGTGTGGTTTTTTGTGTGTCGATAAATCAAAAACTACATATTCGATTGATATACAATTGAATATGGAGTATGCTTGCGGAGAGACAGGGATTCGAACCCTGGGACCCCCTTACGAGGGTCAACGGTTTTCGAGACCGCCCCATTCGACCGCTCTGGCATCTCTCCGGTTTAATGAGGGCGCAAAAGTAGGAAAAATTCCGGGTTCTTTATGAGGGGATCTCAGTCTTCCGGCGGAAATATTTTCTCGAAGATATTAATCACATCCTGCCGCTGGAAAGGTTTAGGGATAAAATCATTGAATCCCGCCTTTAAAAATCCTTCCCTGTCCTCCCGACCGGCAAACCCGGTGACAGCAACGACCGGCAAGGTTTCATTGCCTGTCTGCTTCCTGATCTCATTCATGGCCTGGGTGCCGTCCATCCCTTCTCCAAGGTTAATATCCATGAATATCGCGTCGATCTTTTCATTCCTGGCAACTTCAACAGCTGCTTTGCCCGATACTGAAAAGAAAAGATGGCAGCGCTTCTTTAAATGCAGCATCAGGAGGTTGCTGTTAACCGTGTTGTCCTCGACTATCAGCACATTGGGCAATCTTTTCTTTGCCGACCTGGTTTTCTTTATGGCTGGCTCTATTAAACCGGCAGGTAATCCTATGGTTTCTGTAGCCTGGCCAAGTTCCTGGGGCTGATTGTCAGAACCCTCCTGGGAATAACCATAGATCCTGTGTCCACAGAAAATTTGCATCAGTTTCTGTGCCGAGTCCCGGATCTGCTCAAGTTTCCAATGCGCTTCGGGATCATTGCACTCCTCAAGGAGAATATTTGTAAATCCCAGGATGCCGTTCATCGGAGAACGAAGATCATGATCAAGTCGGGACCACCGAATAGAACTTTCTTCATCCACGATATGCCCGGAATCCTGATCAACTTCCATCAATGAATCGATCATTCCAAGGATCAGTCCGGAAACAGCCTTTTTATCCTTATTGCCATGAACAGCCTCAATAAAACTGAACATGGCTTGTATTATCTTCTTATTGCTGATATCATCCATAAAGGTCAGAAGGGTAAACAAGTGTTAAACGAAAAAAAATCAAACTGGTTTCAGAAAACGTGCTCATTCCGTAGTATAAGTTTTATACCTGATGAAAAAGATCATGCTTACCCCTCCCAGGCTTCCGAAAATAATCCCGGCTGAAAGAAGCGCTGCCTGCAGGCTGTAATGGTCGGTAATCCATCCGAAGAGAGGCCCCGTAAGTACAAACATCAGCCGGATGATAAAATTACGGACCGAAAGTACGGTAGCTCTTACATCCGAAGTGGTTATAATATTGATATAATTCCTCAGCGTCACAGTGGCCAGTCCCCGCCCAAGGTAAAATATCAGAAGAAAAAACAGGCCTGCAAAAGAACCCGTAAATGCCAGGGCAATATAGGAAAGGCAGAAAAGAAGCGTAAACATGGCGACAGTGCGTGGAGGGCCAAGCTTTGCTTCGATCTTCCAGGCCGTGATCGCCGTGAGTCCCACACTCAGGTTCAGGACTGCCCAGGTAACGCCATACATTGAAACCGGAAGCCCGACACGGTGGAAGTATGGCTGGGCAAACCATGCCATGGTAAGGGTTGATGCTCCTGTGACTGCCGAAAAGATCGTGTTCCAGGTCAGTTTCCTGTCGCCGTGAAGCACTTTCCTGACAATTTTAACAACATCCCTGATGCCGGGTTTGCGGATATGTCCGTGCACCGGAGGTTCCTTTAGAAAGAGAGCTGCGGGGATGGCAATAAAGGACACCCCTGCCTGGAAATAATAAGGGGTCCTGAGGGAATAAACGGCAAGGAGACCTCCAAGTATGCCTGCGGTGGCCTCTGCGAAGTTACCTATTGACGATATCCTGCCTTCGTATCGGGTGTATTTTCCTGATTTTCCTGCCGACATCAGGGAATCATACAACATGGCTGAATCTGCGCCTGAAACCAGGCTCATCCCGGTGCCAAGGATGGTCTCGGCGATTGCAAACTGCCAGAACCCCGAGGATACGCTGTAGATGAGGTACCCTCCGAAACCAAAGACGGAACCGATGAGAATGCTTATACGGCGGCCGGCGGTATCGGCAAAGTAACCAGTCGGGATCTCGAGGACCATCAGGGTGAAGGAGTAAACGGCCTGAAGGGTGAAAATGTCCTGCATGCTCATCCCGTTCGACTTATAAAACAGGACAATGATGGGCATGACCAGGTTCATCCATTTGGCGACCTTAACGAGGTAGAGGCTGGTAAGGTTCCTTGTTAAAGAAAATGAGACCGGCATCGGATCGGGGAATGATTCGGGTGGCGAATATAAACAGAAAAAATATTGCAATGTTGAAGGAATTACAGCAGGATAAGGATTTTTTGAAAAAGCATTACACAACAGTGAGGAACGGCATCGCCTGCTGATGGATAATTCAGGAATTGCAATTGATATTACTGAACGAATCTATCAGATGATAAAAACAACAAACATGAAAAAACTTGAAACTAAGGAAAACCATTATTTTTGTGTAAGCCTTACTAAAATATGAAAATGTTATGAGAAGATGCGTTTCTACTTTGTTTTTGCTTGCCGTTTTTGTTTTAAGTATTAATGCACAATGCATTGACCTGCTTAATTTTGAAGGGATTGAAAATGGACAAAATCCATCGGGTTCACTTATTTCTGATGGCACATTTCTTTACGGTATGACACAGTTAGGTGGTACAAATAGTAAAGGAACAATATTTAAAATAATGCCGGATGGCAGCGGTTATTTAAAACTTCGGGATTTTACAGGTTCCCCGGACGACGGAAGTAATCCTTTAGGGTCGCTGATTTATGATGGCACTTATCTGTATGGAATGACAAAGTTAGGTGGTGGAAGCGACCAGGGAACAGTTTTTAAAATAAAACCCGATGGCAGCGGTTTTTTAAAATTAATAAACTTTTACGACGTGCCAAACGGGCAATTTCCAATGGGCTCTCTTATTTTAGACGGCACTTATTTGTATGGAATGACAAATATCGGCGGTGCATATTACAAGGGTACCATTTTTAAATTAACAACCGATGGTCCCGGTTTTCAAAGAATATATGATTTTTCAGGACCACCAAACGGGCAATTACCTAGCGGCTCTCTTATTTCAGATGGCACCTTTCTATATGGATTAACGACAGGCGGTGGCACACATAATATGGGAATAATATTTAAAATCAAACCTGATGGCAGCGGTTATGTAAAACTTTTTGACTTTGATGGCACAGCAAATGGACAAAGTCCTACCGGATCTCTTTTATATGATAATACCTTTATGTATGGAATGACACAATCAGGGGGCGCAAATAACAAAGGAACGGTATTTAAAATCAAACCCGATGGCAGTGGTTTTGAAAAACTTTTAGACTTTGATGGCATCTCAAACGGAAGTGATCCCCTTGGTTCGTTGATATATGACGGGACTTTTCTGTACGGGATGACAAATGGAGGAGGCACACATGACCGGGGAACTATCTTTAAAATCAAGTCTGACGGTACCAGTTATACCAAATTGTGGGATTTTGCAGGTTCTCCGAACGACGGAAGAAATCCATACCTGAGCTCTCTTTTTTCTGATGGCACTTATTTATATGGACTGACATTTTCGGGTGGCTCAAATGACTTCGGAGAAATGTTCAGATTCTATATAAACGTTGGTATGGAAGAACTAAACAAAAATATTGGAATTACTATTTACCCGGATCCGGTAAAGGATTTATTAACAATTGAAACCAATGTATTTAACAAGGATGCAATGATCTCAATTTACGATATCCAGGGAAAATTGCAAATGCAATATCCTGTTACGGGTAAAAAAATGGAATTAAATATAAACCGCCTTGCAAAAGGCTTATATTTTTTGAAGTTGAAAGGGAATGACAATATTATAACAAAAAAAATTGTTAAAGAATAATTTTTAATACGGACGGCATCGTGAGATCCTTTGGCAGTTCCAAAAATTAAAAGAACTTTGCTGCTGTGAAAAAGACTATCATCCCGTTTATTGTACTGGGATTTTGTTTGGTATTAGCCGGCAATTCCTGCAGTTCCCTTTGGAAGAGAAAATCAGCAAAAGTCAGTGATATCGAACTGCATGGTGCTATTAACCAGCACAGCCACATGCCATTCGACAGTAACCTGCTGATCACTTTCTATCTTAACTATCCCAAACTTAATAAATACAAGGATAATGTTTCAGAAGTTTACAGGCAACACCGGTTCAACCAGATATGGTTTGACAAGCATGGGGTTGTGGAGTTTGGACAAACGATGTATGGCAAGGTCAAAGACCTTGAAGCGGAGGGGGTTTCAGCCAGATTTCCATATGATGAAAAAATTGACGGAGTGTTCGATAATGAAGTGGAAAATTCCCTCTCTCCGATAGAAACTGAACTGATGCTGACCAACCTTTACCTTTTTTATGCAGGTAATGTTTATAAAGGGCTGGATGATTCCACTACCACGGCAATAGGCTGGCTCCTTCCCCGCAAACAGGTCTCCTATAATGCTTTACTGGATTCTGTTATATCGGATCCAACACTTATCAACCGCGACGACAGTGTTTTATTCAGCCAGTATTACAAGCTGAGGGACGCTCTGCAGAAATACCGTGAAATTGAAAAAAAGGGAGGATGGAAGCCTATTGACCTGGATCGGGGAAACATATCCTACAAGCCGGGTGACACGGGAAATGCGATCCGGCAGATAAGAGAAAGGCTTTTTATTACAGGGGAGCTGAAACACAATAGCAAGAGTAACAAATATGATCCCGAACTGCTTATTGCTGTAACTGCGTACCAGCTTCATAACGGGAAGATCCAGGATATAAATATAAGCCCTGAACACATCAGGTCAATGAATGTAACGGTTGGAGAACGCATCAAACAGATCATCGTAAACATGGAACGATGCCGCTGGATCTCACCCGAATTTGCAAAAGCCAAAGAGTATATCGTGGTTAATATTCCCTCCTACCGGCTGAATATGATCCGCGGGGGGAAAAGCATATTTGAATCCCCGGTGGTGGTCGGCAGGAACACAACAAAGACGGTAATTTTCACCGGGATGCTGAGCTATGTCGTATTTAGCCCATACTGGAACCTGCCGAAAAGCATCATTGATAAAGAGGTCAGGCCAGGCATGAAAAAGAATAAAAATTACCTGGAATCCCACAACATGGAGTGGAACAACGGACAGGTACGCCAGAAACCTGGAAAGAATAATTCGCTGGGGCTGGTGAAGTTCATCTTCCCAAACTCTAATGACATCTATATGCACGATACTCCTGCCAAAAGCCTTTTTGAAAAGGAAAACAGGGCATTCAGCCATGGCTGCATACGTGTAGGGAAACCCAGGGATTTTGCGATTGAGATTCTCAGGGATGACCCGAACTGGACCCCGGCGAAAATCGACGCTGCCATGCAGGCGGGAAAAGAGACCAGCTATTCGTTGAAAAACAAGATCCCTGTGTATATTGCTTACCTCACCGCCTGGGTTGATCCCAGGGGAGAACTCAATTTTTATGAGGACATTTATGAAAGGGATGATATTCTTGCCGGATTGCTGGTCGGTGAGTGACAGTAATTCCCTTTTACTTATTGATCACATCAATGCATTTGTAAAACCGTTTTTTATATCCTTCCGAGCTGAGGTTGCTTACAGTTACGCTCATCGCCTTGCCTGAAGAAGCATGAACAAACCTGGATTTCATGCCGTTCGCCTCGCAGATGATGCCAACGTGACCAATATGTTTCTTATCATTATACCCGTAAAAAACAAGCACATCTCCAACCTTGAACTCATCGGGTTTTAAAGATTTTCCCAATGTTTTATATTCCCTGGAACTACGTGGCAGTACTATTCCGAAATGACTGAATACGAATCTTACATACCCCGAACAATCAAAGCCCTTTTTCGGATCCATGCCGGATTTCCGGTAAGGTGAGCCAACGTATAGTTTTGCATAGTCAGCCAGGGCCTTCCTGTCGACAGCCGGAGATGCTTTTTCAGGGGCGGGATTGTTTGACTTCGGTTCTTTTGCTTGTGAAAACAAGGCAAAGGCTAACAGAAGGGTAAAAGTAAGGATTGAATTTTTTTTCAGCATTCCCGGGTAATAGTCATGCAGTAAAGGTACAAAACCTAAGGTAGAAACCCTGGGAGATAACGACCTCGGGATACCCATCTGCGAATATTATGGGGGAATAAAAGAAATGAATCCCTTTGTGGAAAGAACTGTATCAACGTTTAAAAAGCCTGGATTCAATCCTGCTCATGACATCCTGCCTGTAGCTTTTACTTAAAGGGAGTCTTGCCGTGCCTGTTATAACCTCATTTCCGTCTATCGTCTGGATGGCTGCAATGGCAACAAGGTAAGATTTATGGATCCTGACAAAAAGGTGGGCCGGCAGCTGCCCTTCTATCCCTGAGAAAGTGAGGTATGTGATATAATTTTTCTGCCGGGTGTGTATGATGACATAATTCGCCAAAGCCTCAACATACATCACATCGGCCGTAATAATATTTTCAATTTTACCATTGCACTTGATGAAAAAGAAATCCTGGCTGGCAACGGATTCCTTATACATTGTATGGAGATAACTTTGTGCCTTTTCGACCGATTTAAGGAACCTTGAGAATGATATTGGTTTAAGGAGGTAATCAAGAACGTCCAGTTCAAATCCTTCCAGGGCATACTCGGAATATGCTGTTGTAAATATGATCAGGGGAGGATCAGCCATGGCCTTTACGAATTCTATCCCGGTAAGCTTGGGCATCTGGATATCCATAAAGACCAGATCAATTTTATGTTTCTGCAGAAGACCTGCAGCCTCCGCCGCGCTTTTACACTGGGCAACCGCATGCAAGTAATCTATCTGCGCGATATATTCCATGATACCTTCGCGGGCAATCGGTTCATCATCAACAACAAGACAATTAATCACGATACTGGATTTTAAGGGTTGTTTCAAAGATATTCACGCCGGATTTCCTGGTGATCGAATGCTTCCCGGGATATAATAATGCCAGCCTCCGTTCAAGGTTTTTCAGTCCGAGACCTTTCGGGACCTGGGTTTTCCCGATATTATCAGCCAGGTTAAAAGTGTTCAATACGTTTACCACGAAACGGGAATCCAATTCCTGGGTAATTGTTATGTATAGTTTGTTTTGTGACGGATCCTTAAAATTGGAGATGTGCTTGAATGCATTTTCGACAAGAGGCAAAATAAGGAGAGGCGCGATCTTAAAAGAGCCTATATCGCTTGAAAGTGACAACTTCAGATCGGTCCCCGCCTCCATCCGTAACTGCTGCACTGCGACATAGTTCTCTATATAGGCCAGTTCCCTGGAAATATCGATCATGTCGGTGGTGCATTCATACAGCTGGTAGCGAAGCATTTCAGAAAGTTTTTCCACTGAATTTCTCGCTGAACGGTTATCTTTATGAATCTGAAAATAAATGGTATTCAGGACATTAAAAAGGAAATGAGGATTTATCTGCGCACGAAGGAAAGCAAGCTCCGTGCTCACTTTTTCACCCTCGACTTCATGAAGCTGCTGTTCGATCCCAAAGCGGTCAATTATAATCTGGATTGCACTGCTGGCGATTATTACAATGCAGTTGACAATGAAAAAAAATGAAAAAAGTAATTGTATGTTGGAAATATTGGTGAATATTGATTTCCCGCTCAATTCATAATAAAGTGCCCCTGTCAGGAAATACGTCAGCACTGTGTTTGCAAAGGCAATCAGCAAAAATATTCCTGTAAACTTCCATATCAGCCGGTGGTATAGAAACCCGGGGACCAGGAATTTGGATGAAAAGTAGGCAGGAAGAGCCGTGAAGCCTGTAACAAACAGCGTGGCAATAAATTGCTGCAGAAGGGGCGCTTTCTTGTCATAGATGAAGTACAACAGGAAACAAGTAAGTATGATCCACAGAAAAAAATGTATTCCAAACCTTGCCAGGTTAGTTTTCCTGCTCATTGAAACTGCAATTTTAACAACTGCAATATACTGCATTTTTATGCCGCTTGTTTAACGGACATCAAGAATATACTGCATGTCATCCCCCGATAGCGGCACCTCGTGTAAAACCTTCCGGGCAGCTTGTAAAAGCGGGTTAATTTTATACAATTAAAACAACCAGCCAACATGAAAAAACTAAAGGGAATTTTAATCTACCCATGCATTGCTATGGGCTTTGTCATGATCTTCTCAAACGGGTGTAAAAAGTCGGGCGATAGCAGCACGCCTGCACCAAGCATTACAGTTACCGACATAGACGGTAATGTTTATCCTGTGGTAACCATTGGCACTCAAACCTGGATGGCGGCGAACCTGAAAACTACAAAATACAGGAACGGCAAATCCATACCTGCTGTCTCTGACAGCGTACAGTGGTCATTGTTAAAAACACCGGGGTATTGCAACCCCTTGAACAGTTCCGATATGGTAAACACCTATGGCCGTTTTTACAACTGGTTCGCGGTGACGGATACTGATAATATTGCACCGGCAGGCTGGCACGTACCTACCGATGCAGAATGGGCTACATTGATGAACTACGTTGGCAGCGGAGGGGGAGGGAGTTTAAAGGCCACCGGTACAACCTACTGGAACAGCCCGAATGCCGGTGCCACGAATTCAACCGGTTTCAATGGCCTGCCGGCGGGAGACAGGAGTTACACGGGCACCTTCCATTATATGGGAACCTATGGTTGCTTTTGGTGCACAACTGAGAGTTCTTCGGCGAACGCCTGGGAGCACGTATTAAGCTGTAACAGCAGTAATGTTATAAGGATGGAATATTCCAAGGGGATTGGTTTGTCGGTTCGATGCATAAAAGACTAGGGGATTATTCGCTGCGCTCATGATCCCGTTTATCCTCCCCCTTGCGGGATTATTCGCTGCGCTCATGATCCCGTTTATCCTCCCCCTTGCGGGATTATTCGCTG
>Ga0316219_1001756_pt1 | contig 22059 bp, 9 predicted proteins | sample TBH18003PmetaG_FD_203635 | JGI IMG/M metagenome (GOLD analysis project Ga0316219, IMG submission 203635) | Freshwater microbial communities from Trout Bog Lake, Wisconsin, USA - TBH18003P | ecosystem: Environmental > Aquatic > Freshwater > Lake > Hypolimnion/Profundal zone | place: USA: Wisconsin... | reverse complement strand
ATCACCAAACTGACCAAAACGCCACCCGCACACAATGCCGGTGGCGTTTTTACTGAGCGTAATCAACCATTTGATGCCCATCACGCAACTCGACCAACAGCCCAGCAAATTTCGTGACCACACTCAAAGCCCTGAAGAAAAACCTTCTCGTCGAATGCGATCCTTTCTACTGGCATCAGCGGCCCTTTGATTCGCTAGATCGAGTTCGAGTGCAGCATTTACAGACTCAAGCTGAGTTTGATCATGCTGTTGTTGCAAGAGTTTTATTTCCGCAGCAGCTGCCGCCTTGTCCAATTCCGATTTGGTCGTCTCTGATAGTCGCTGCAGTTGCTCCACTTCTTGTACATGCGCCAAGCGAATTTCTTCAATCCGACGCTCACTTTGAATACGGACCTCGTTGGCTGCATATTCCCCCGCAGCCAACTTCATTTTTTCGAGAAGATACGGCAACCGTTCACTGGGGACATCTTCAGGATCGCCTGATGTGGCGCGCATTAAAGCTTTTGCACCTTCTCGGTCCTCTAATAGTGCAGCTATGTCATCAGCTTCAGCTCGACCGCTTAGTTCAAGCACTAAGTTGTAGGCACGGGCCTTCACGTCAGATCTAGGGCGTACCGCCGCCGAACAATGTGCCAACAGTCTTGCGCGTGAAATCGCTCCATCGCTACCACCGGATCGAGCCCATAGATATCCGGCAAACTGTTTGTCTGACATTGCAATCGGCGCCCAGCGATCTGTATGTGTGCTGCTATGTTTTGTCGAGCCTTTTAGCCACATGTTCCAGCAAGTATTGGCGATCCCTACCAATACCGTGTTTCGCGCCAAGAAAATGTATTTTGAATCACAAATGCGTGGGCAGGGCTGGCTGGAATCCCGAACAGCAAGCATTGCCCAGATCGACTTTCTGTCGTGTTCCCTAGCATCTATTTTCCCCCACGCTCCCATGCGACGACCAATCTCTGCCTCGATATCGCCAACTGTGTCCCGCGCGTGGCGATGAAGATCGACCACAGGATCGCGATGAACAGAAATTCCAAGGCGAGTTTCTAACCGCTCTCCGATATTGCCAATCAATGCGTTTAACACATCTGGCTTTGCAGTAGTACCCCAGCCCTTGGCCACTTGATTGATTCCAGAGCGAAGGTAGGCCAGCTGCGCGTGAACTGCGGCTTCAGCCTCTAAGACACAATGATCAAGAACCGCTGCTTTTGCGCCGCTCAATTTGATCGCGTCAAGTAATTCACGTCCATAGTCTGCATATTCCGTGTTGACTCCCAATATATCAAGAATTAGCGGCGAGTCCAAATACACGGTTAAGTCGGTTAGTGCTGTGATTGTTGTCGGAGGTTCTCGAAAACATGCAATGGCCTCTGCAGCCATGTTGGCAAATGCAACGTCAGAAACTTTCTCAAATGCAGAGGCATCACTTTCGCGCAAATCAATTAGGAATTGTGAAACCAAAAAATCAAGATGCAGCTCTCCACTGTCCGGTGGGTCAATAGTTTCAACTGCATTTTTAAGGACAAGGGTGTCAGCACTTTTCTTGGTTGAAATTGACTGTTCCCTTCGGCTAAAAATCCGCATCGAATCCGCATCGAATCCGCATTTAGCAGCCGATTTAATAGTGCCGCATGTAACGATTCGTCATCCTTTTTGCTGAGTCTTGCATCCTCTCGACAGCATTTCACAAAGGATGCAAGTACAGTTTCGATTTCTGCTTCCGTTATCGGTGATGCCAAAGCCGCGTCAGTCAGGACAGGAGTCTTTGCATATTGGTAAACCGTCGTTCTTGCATGCCCAGACATGAGCGTTAAAAGACCTTCACGCTCCAGCTGCTCTGCGAGGCCTAGAACTGCGAGCCGTGGGATGGGAATTCCATAGCGTTCTGCTACTGCCTTCGAGAATTCACTTGCATCGAAGAGTTTCCCCGCAAATTGCTGGCAAGCCGCCGCTAAAAAGGGCGTTAGCGCTTGCATTGGGCCGACGCCTGGAGTCCTGAGTCTGTCTGCCAAGACGCAATATGCGATTAAAGTGCTTTTGGGTCGCGCAAATGTACTCTGCGAACTTGAAATTGCAGAGTCCATTACAGTGGCTGATTGCGTAATTGCTTTGCTATTTGTTATCAATTTGATTACTCCCGGATTGCATGTGTTACTTATTTGCAAATTTCAAAAGAGGTTTTGTAGTTCTGTACTTGATCGGTTGAGTCGTCAATTCCAAAACACCGAGTCCTTGGAAAACTGTCGCAGTCGGACAATCTGATCGAGAAAAACAATGGGCAGGCACTCGGAGAATTTGACCGACTTCGCAAGCTCCACGATTTCGTTGTCTGAAAACACAATCTCGGACGTCAACACGTTCGAACTCAAACTGCCAAGCTCTATCGGGGTCTTCAGGTCAAGACCCACAGCATCAACGCGCCGCACTTCAACCAGCGATTGAATCTGTTTGGCAGTGGTGCGGTTGGCACGTGTGCCCGCAAACGTCCAAAGTCGGGCACCGCCGGAATCGTTGCGGGTGATTGAGAAGCTGGTACCAATGGGGGTGTCAGGTACGTCTTCCATGATCTGCTCAGTTTGGGCCCGCGCCCGCTTGGAGATGATCGTGTGCTCACCGGCACCCTGGTGCAAGCCGCGCAAGATACCTTGGGCTATTTCCCGACTTAGTGTTCGTCCGCTGCCTGTCCAGCGCGCTTTGCCACCTTCTTTGACAGGCTCCAGCCAGACCACGCGCTTCTTCCAATCCACGTCGGTGATGCGCCAACTCTTCCCGGACAGAAGGAGCAAACGACCTTCTTTATCTCCGGTCAGCATGGTGGGGTCGATGTAGCCGACCTCGACGTTGCCAAACCGTCCCAGCAGCAGCTGAGCACCCGTGAAAGACGCAAGCAGGTCTTTGTAATGTGCCCGGCCGAACTGCTTTTCAGTCATCGGCCCAATTTGCAGAACGCCATCCACATCCATCAGGAAACCCAACGCAACCATGTGATCGATGACATCAGCGACCCCGCTTTGATCTGACTCCGGAAACGCGCCACACAGCAATGTCACCAATTCATGCCTGGGCCATTGCGAGCGCTCTAGAGTAGCCACCATGGCCTGCTGGGCGACGATAGCCCACGGCGCAGGGGGTGGATAGGCTGCTTCAACCCAAGCCTCACCCCAAAGTCTGCAAATGCCCGTGGCGAGCATCAATGCATCGTCGTTTGTACACAGGAAAAGGCAGCTGCGCTTGGCGCCGGACCGGCGACCCGTGCGGCCCATGCGCTGCAAAAAAGAGGACACGGTGGCGGGGGCATCAATCTGGATCACGTGGTCCAGGTCGCCCACATCGATACCCAGTTCCAAGGTCGAGGTGGCCACGATCACGCAGTCTTTTTCTTCAGCAAAGGCGGTCTCTGCCAGCTTGCGCTCAGAGTGACTGAGCGACGCATGGCTTAAAAAGGCCCGCACATTTTCGCCACGCAGCATGCTGGTCAGTTGTTCGGCACTGCTGCGTGAGTCACAAAACACCAGCCGCTTGCTGCCGCGATAAAGCCTGGCGATCACCGTACCGGCGTTGGCCAAGGAGCCCACGTAGTCGATAGTCACATCAGCATCGGTGCTGACAGAAGCGGTCCCAACAACCAGCTTGGGGCCGGTGGGGGCAAACCAATTGAGAAGCTGATCGGGATTGCTGACCGTGGCCGACAAGCCCAAACGCTGCATTGGCTGGGGAACGTACTGCTGTAGTCGATGCAAGACTGCCCGCATGTGCCAGCCACGGTCATCAGCGGCGAACGCATGAAGTTCATCCGCAATGACCACGCGCAAGTTACCAAACCAAGCCTTGCGGTCTATGCGCGTGGATACCAGCATGCCCTCCAGCGATTCAGGCGTCGTCAAAAGAATGTCGGGGGCATCCTTGAGCGCATGCCCCTTTTGCGACTGAGACACATCGCCATGCCAAACAGCAACACGCCGACCCACCAGACCGGCATAGTGGGACAGGCGTTGTTCCAAGTTGTTGAGCAGGGCCTTGATCGGGCAGACATAGATCACGCTCACACCGGGCCAGGCTTCGGTCATGATTCTGGAGAGCACAGGGATGATCGCTGCTTCCGTTTTGCCGCCCGCCGTGGGTGCCAGCAAGAGACAGTTCACCCCAGCAAGAATAGGCTCAATGGCTTGCAGTTGTGTCGGCCTCAGGCTGCTCCAGCCCAGCGTGTTGACCACGTGGTACTGCAGGGCAGGGTGAAGCTTTTCGAATTCGCTCACAACTCAATATCATCCACGCTGGTTGCACCAGCGGCGGCACGCTCGTTGGCCGTCATCTCGTTGTCTGCCAAGGTCAGGCTGTAGTGCTGGCGGGGATCAAAGTCGGGATGCAAATCAACACGGTCCAACACATCGGCCACCAACTTTTTGAGGAAGAGCCGAGGCGCGACACCCACTTTGCCACCCAAACCACCGGCCACTGCACGGGCCAGGTCTTCAATGTAGGCATCGTCAACGACAGCGCGTAACCGGGTCTCATTGGGCTGCATGGATGCGTAAATGTCACGTACACGCTTACCCACGGCCACCAAGGAGCCCTGATCGAAGGCTGCTAATCGGATTTGAACGGCACGCGGGTTATCAAATCTGCGATCCGTACCGAAGTCCACATGCAGCCGCTGTGCCAGCGGTGCCAAGCGCTGAACCCCTTGGGCACCGTCATAAAAGGCAGGGGTGCCAGTGACCACCAGGTACAGACCGACAAAGCGGCCTGCATCAATCTCGTCGATCAACTGGCGCAGGGCATTCAAACCACGCTCACGGGTATCGGCGCGCATGCGCTGCAAGGTCTCAACCTCATCGAGGACCAGAACCAAGCCAGGAAACCCACTGTCGCGCAGGATGGTCAGTAAACCAATCAAAAAGTTGGCGGCACCAAAGTGGTCCAGATCACCTTTGATCCCGGCGGCGCGCTTCACACCGGCTGCCACATTGGGTTGACCAGCAAGCCAGCTGATCAATCCTTCAGCGAGTTGGTTGTCACCAGCTGCCAAGGCACGACGGTAGGTTCGAAGTACAGCTGAAAACGCTGGAGCGGTCTTGCTGATGGTTGTCAGCTTGGTTTCCATTAGCGCCGTGGTGCGCTCCAGTAAAGCGGCGGCATCGTTGCCGTCCACTGTGCCATCTGCGAGGACATCTTGTTCAAGAGCAAAGAACCATCCGTCGATCACCCCGCGAAATGCGCCGGTGCTGCTGTCAGCCGTGCCCAAGCGCTCGACCAGCCGACGGTAAATCGTCTCTAAGCGGTGCAAGGGTGTTTCGGTTTCGTTGATCTGGACTTCGCTGGTCGCAAAGCCTTTGGCCCGTGCACGTTCCTGCAACCAGCGGCCAAAAAAGGTTTTGCCAGTGCCATATTCACCGCGCACCGCTTTGAAACCACCGCGCCCCGAAGACACGGTCGCCAATTCTTCATCCAATGTGGCCGCGAAGCTGTCAATCCCGACCGCTAAAGCATCAAGCCCGGCATTGGGCACCGTACCCCGGCGCAGGGCACCAACGATGTCGTTGCGGCGTGCGGCGCTGATCATCGGACACCCCCTACCTGAGTGATACGAAATTGCTGCATCAGCAACACGCGGTTCAACTCAACAGTGCCTGCAGCCTCGTCTACTTGCAGCACGGCGGCTTGGTCGACATTCAGCACGCGGCGAGCCGCGCTGAGCATTCCGGTGAGCCGCATCTCGGGTGCAGAGACCCGTTGAGCCAGGGCCGCCTTTGAGAGCTTGCCGCCGCGCTCAGTCAACGCGTTCAACAATGCCCGAACCTGCTCATCAGGGAGGGCGACGCGCGCCGCCAGTGCCCGTTGCGATGCATACAAGGGGCTTTGCAAAAGCGTCGTGATCCAGTCTTGAACTTGCAAGGTGGATGTCTCAGGTATGGGCGCCAAGGTCGCATCAAACAGTTGATCTTGAGCCGTAGCCGCTGCAACTTGTTTACGGGTAGGTGCCCGTGCAGCAGTCGCTCTAGGTTGAACTGCGACGGCAGGCGTCGCAAGGTTCGGCAAATCCCACCATTCAGGCTGGACGGGGAGCGCACTTTGCCACTGCGGCAGGTTCATGCCGAAAGGAACCATCACGCTCAGTGGCACGGTCACTTCTTGCAAAGAAACGCCACCGTGGTAACCATTCTTGCGCCCGGCGTAGCGGACACTTTCGCTCCAGAGACAGGTCACAGACGTCGCGCCAGTTGATGTTCTGACCCGTCCACCGCTCAACACAATTTCATTGGCATTAGGCGTAGCTGCGCCGGTTTTCCAGCGGTCGCTTTCACCACCGCCATCGCTTTGCATGGTGCCGTCTTCCAGCAGATGCCCATGGTCAGCGGTCACGATGACCACCCGTCTTGCCTCTTTGGCTTCACGCAGGATTGGAAGAATCAGCCGCAGGTCTTCCAAGGTCCAGCGCTGATTGAGTTGGTCCGGCCCGCTTAAATGGTCATCTACCGCGTTGTAAACCAAGCCAACGATGCGTTGGTGGGGATTGGCAATCGCCGCGCGAACCTCGCTTGAGAGGTTGGTGGAATCGCTCAGATCACCCTTGTGAAACAGCTTTGGCGGCACATCGGCGCGTGACTGGGCCAATAGAGCGGTGTGCATTGCGAAGCCTGATTTTTCCAACGAAGCAGTACCGGTCGTCAGCTTGCCGCACAAGAGGGTTGCCCGGCTCACTTCGGTGACCGTTGGAAAGGCAGCAACACCGCTGAGCGGTTGGGTCAAGGCGCTGGGCACCATCTCGGCCCAACCCAATCGCTCAGGCTTGGCAAACAGCTCCCGAAAAATACTCGTGCTCAAGCCATCCACGACTAAAAGCAAAACCGGTTGGTGCGCGGCCAGGGGGGCGACCACCTGGTCAAGCACAGATTCCAGAGGAACGATACGACCCTCGGGCACTGGCGCTTGGGCATTCCAGCGCTGCAAACTTTGGGCAAAGCGCTGCCCCAGCACATTGCGTTTTGCAATGACCGTGCCACGCACCGCCTCATAAGCCTTGGAGACTTCAACCAACTCATCACCACCGAGCAGTCGAAACCGTGCCCAGTCCACAAACGAGCCTTCGTCGGCCTGCCAGCACACCAGGTCGGCCACAGACGTTGCAGCGCTTGCAGGTCGTACCAGCCAGCGGGCCATGCGACGGGCCATCTCAACGCGGTCAGAGCGTTGCGGCTGCACGCCAGCCAGCACGTGGGCTAAAACGCGGTTGGTAGCCTCTTCAACAGCGGTCAGGGTCCCATCATTAGGCGACTGAATGTGTTGGGTTAGGCACTGCGCAAAACTGCGCATCCGCTGATCAAAGCCCAGGGGCAAAACATCGCTCAACTGGGCGAATTCAACAACCCGCAAGTCATTCAGGAGCACATCCGCCCGGTCTAGTGCAGCCCGGTAGGCATCAGGGCCACCACCCTGAACGAGTTGTTGCGCTGCGTTGGCCCAGGCACGGCCCTCAGCCACACCCACATGGGTGTCGCCCACAAACCGCTCCAACCGAATAGCAGCATGACCCAAGGCAGCCTGGCCTTCACCAGCGGGGGCATACAACACGCCACAGACCAGTCCCAAGGCGACCACATCACCCGTTCGCCCTGCCTGAATACAGGCTAGCACCATGCGACCAGCAACTCCAGCAGCTTCGCCCAGCCAGTTCAATGCGTCGGACCTCGCGGCAGTGGGCAGCAGGTTAAGGGAGACATCGGCAGTCGGGAGCATCGTCCAGCGCAGCAAGGCGGTCGCATCGGGCCTTGGGGTATCCAATTGCAGATAACGCTGCAGCAGCTCTTTCCAGGCCGTTTCCATGTCTAAAAACCCATTGGCAACGGGGGTGTAAGCCCCTTGGGCCGTCGCATCCACAAGCACCTGAGGCATCCAGCTGAATCGACCCAGCCGGGCATCAATTTCCTTTGCGCCAAACAGCTGGCGGACAATTTCCCAGCCTTCAGGCTGAAAGACGCGACCACGCGCCAACCGAGCGGCAATGTCTTCTGCGATATCGTTCGTGCCCATGGGCGTAAGCAGCACCAGACCGTTGCTGGCGGCATCGGCTTGCTCGATATCGCACAAAGCCTCCCGCATGGCCAGCATCGAATCACACCAGCGCAGCGAAAATTGGCGGCCACGCTGGGAAATCGAATCAGGCCATGCCAGTTTGGTGGCGGATCGAATTGCGATGGCCAACGCAGTCGGCTCGCGTGACAGCACAGCATCAAGTTGTGCCGCAATCTGGGGCACGGACACGGTCATGGCTGCGAACTCCGGCGTTGCAGACGCCAGCTCAGACTCAGCTCCAACTCATGGTCGTTTTCCAGCCGATCCTGCAGGGTCTTGAGCAAGGACGCTGCAGCTTCAGTGTCCAGGTCCATTTTTTGGGCCTCTTCAACCAAGACAGGTGCGACAGGCGCCGTCCCACTGCCGGTGTACGGTGTTGGCGTAGCTTGGGGCGGTACCGGGATGGGTGGTGACCCTGCAGGCGGTGTGTAGGCGGTTGGGTTGGGTGCGGTCGCCGGTGCAGCTACTGTGAGCAATCGCACGGCATCCCGGTCCAACTCTTCCAACTTGGACTTCAGGGGGATGACGTGCTCTTCACTGCCCAGCGCTTCGACTAATCGTTTCACTATGGACGCCGCTGCGGTTTGTCGGTGATCGGTCAAGTCCTTCACCGCGTCAAAGATATCCCAGCGAGCGATGTTCAAAGCGTCGGCCACTGATTGGGCTTGCCCCATGCTGCGGCTTACTGCCGCCTCACTGGTTTCAATGGTCGCGTTTGCCAACGCCTGAACCAAGTCAGCGTCTGACGCTGCCTGAATCGTTGCCAGCAGAGCTTGTGCCGATTCAGCCGAGCGCACACGGCCAGTTGTCAACGCACCATAGCGGTTTGCACGGTCACGGGTGGCAACCACCAGTTTGCTAACCGCATCACGTTTGCCAGCAGCTTCACGGCGCACATCATCCACCAGTCGACCGACATTGCCCGCGTTCAGGGTTTGCGGCACGGTCAAACCAAACAGGCTTGCCGCGCGCTTCACAGCTACTTCCCAATGGCCAGCATCTGGCAGGGTCTGTTCCCGAAGCTCAAGTTCATCAGCCAGGCTGTCAATCGTCGGTTCCACCGGGCCACCACGCTGGATGAAGCGGCGGTTGGTGAGTGCTGCATAGCTCAGGATGATCAGGTTCTGCAGTTCCAGCGGCAAACCCATTGGGTTTGGCAGATCAATCCACTTACGCAGCTGCGCAACGGTGATGGCACCACCACCATCACGGGCATGGCTTTGGGCAAAACGGGACCGCCAGTGATCTTCCACCAACAAGTGGGTTTCACCCATCTGACCAAGTTGGCAGGGATTCACCACCGAGCGAACCAGGCGGCGAGTGGCTGCGTCCTGTACCAGCCCACGACGGTCGTTGGCTTCAATGGCACGCTGTACCTCAGGCCAAATTTTGCGGATGACGGCGGGCTTGATGTCGGTATCAAATTCCGGGTGGGCAGGATACTGATGGGCAAACAACTGGCCCAGCAAGGCCTCGAATGCTTCCTTGAAAGTGGCACCCACCGGGGGGCGGGGCGACAAGGTTGGGTCGAGTGATTGGAATTGCTGGTCGGCGGTCAAGGCATTGGTAATCGCATCACGGGGCTCGGTGCTGAGGCCAAATGCCACTTCAAGCTGGCTGCGCAACTTGCTGCGCAGCGAATCAAGCTGATTCTTGGCCAGCGCCTTGGCCTGCACTTTGTCCACATAACTCAAGTGGGTGGCATAGCTGTCAAAGCGTTCACCAGACAGGATGTGGTCCAAAACTACCAGGCGCTTGAGATCAGCCATGGCCTTGGCGCTGAAAAACGAGGGCAACCAGACCAGCGTCTTGGTATCACCACCCCGGTAATCAGCCAGTCGGGCAATGTCATCGTTGGGGCTGCGGTTGGGTTCATCAAAGGGGAAGTCCAGCACCACGGTCCACACACCGGGGCGACCGCGCAGGCGGTCATCGGTCATTTCACGGACGTTTTCGTAGAGCAGCTCCACTTCGCGCCGGGTGCCGCGCCAGGTGAATTCATAGGTGGTAAACAGCGCGCCATCGTCTTGAATGCCCAGTTCCTGGAACAGGGATTCACGGACCTTCTTGCGGCGGTTACCGGCGTTGTCATTGGCTTCGGCCGCGCGCAGGATGGGCTCAATATCCACCCCGGTCACTTGAATAGACACCACCGGGTTCTGGTCTTCGGTGATTTTGATCTCACCAATTTCAGAAGCCCAATCGCGGCACTTGCGTAGGACATCCTGCGCTTCGCGTCCAGGAATGGGGGAACGGAAGGTGCCATGATTCAAAGCGGCCAAGCGTTGGGCAGTCAAACCCTTTAACGATTCCACTTCAGGCACCAAGGCCCCAAGCAGCAGTGTTTTGAGCAATCGGGCATCGTTACGCAGATTCTTGGCCGCAGTGACATCGGCTTGCCCCAGTTTGATAGCTTCAAGCGTCACGTTGTGCTGACGCTCCAGCATGGGTAGCAGGCGCAGGTTAAACAGGCGCTTGGCATTGTCAAAATGCAGGCGCATGCCTTCAGAAAACGGTTCATCACCTTCACTGATCGCGTCGTACAGATCACCAACCGGGATCAGTTGCCCCAATTCCAGGTCAGCGCGCCGGTCGACCAATAACTGCATCATCAGCTTGAGTGCAGTGCGCTCCCGCTGCAAAGCAGCCGATACCGCAATCAAGGTTTGCACCAATGCCGGTGAAAACGGGTACACCTTCTGGAACATATCGCGGTCGGCGGACGTGGTCAGCAAGGTGTCGAGCACATCTTTGCGGACCCGCAGGATGTCATCAAAAGCGGCCTTGAGCTCTTGGCGAGCCGCTTCATTGATGGGACGCAAGACACGCTTTTCTGCAATGGCGGGCAGGTTGCGGTCTTCCAGCGTGATCCGGTGAAAGCGCGCCTCCCAGTGGCGGAGCACGTCACTGAACTGGGCCTGTACCGAGCCAGCCAGGTTTTCGCCAACTAGGTCGCGCAGGTCACGCTGCCGTGCCACGAAGCTAACCAAGGGGATGGGGCGGTCTGCGTTGGTGGCTTCAACCAGTTTGACCAGCTTGGTGCCTTCACGGCTGACAAAGCTCACGTCCGCAGCATGGCTTGCCAGCCACAAGACCAATTCGTCTAGGAACAGGATCACGGCGTCATAGCCCAGCGCTTGCGCGTGCCGGGTCATGATGCTCAAGCCATCATCCAGCGAGACAAACGACTCGCCATCACCAGCCAGCGACCGGTAAGCAGAGAAGAACTTGCCGATCAGATCACCCACCAGCCGTGAGCGCTCCTCACCATTGGGGGCTTCCATCGTTGCAGCATCGAAGCTGGCGGCATCCCACCCAGCGTCCATGTCACCCCAGCCACCGCCAGCACCACCTGATCCTCCTGAACCTTCATTCAGTTTGGCGAAAAAAGCGGTGTCACCCATCTGCTCGCGCATACGCTGTGCGTCACCAAACAGGCCTTCAGCTAGGTAGAAGCCGGGGACCGGTGCTTGTGGGTGTAGCTTGCGCACGTACTCGGCGTATTGCCCCAAGATGGCGCTTTCCATGTCCTTGGCACCAATCATGTGGTACGGCACCAGCAAGAATTTCTTGCCATGCGTCCAGCCATGCTTGGCAACCACCGACGCCAACTCAGGGGTAGAGCGTGCCTGGGTATTGCCTGCCAGCAAGAGATTCAACACCGCCATGAAGTGACTCTTACCAGAGCCAAAACTTCCGTGAAGGTAGGCTGCTTTACTGCCACTGGACTCAACCGACTGCTTGATGAAACCCAGCGCGTTGTCGAAAGCATCGACTAACTGCGGGGTGACCACATAGTCACGCAGGGTGGCATCGGCGTGGGTTACACCCTCGGACAGCTTCAGAACGAAGTCACCTTGGTGCACGCGTTCCGGGATGTGGATCAGGTCTTTTAGGAATGTCATAGTTTTGGTTCTCCCTGTGGGTCAGTGCGATCCAACCGGCCGTTGGCGCGACATGTTTGCCGGTTGTACATATCGGGTAAAAATGTTAAAAAATAAGAAAATATTTAACACATCTAGATTGTTGGTGCGGGGTTTTCGGCTATTGGTTACTGAGTCAGCAGCTTGAACAAGGCGGTATTGATGAAGTAAATCTCGCGCCCCATCTTTTGCCCGGTCAATACACCCAGTGTCTCCAGCTCACGCAGGTACTTGGCGCAAGTCTGGCGTGTGCCCATGCCCGCACGCTCCAAAAAGGCAATCTTGCAATACGGCTGCTTAAAAATCTGCTCGATCAAGTCTTTGCTGTAAATGCCAGGGGCTTCGCGCTGGACGCGCTCACGCACAGACTCCATCAAAGCCAATATGGCAGTGATCTGACCATGAGTGCGAATCGACGTTTGCTCAACGGCGTCCAGCATGTAGAGCACCCAGTCATGCCAAGCACCTTCTTCAGTGACTCGACGCAGCCCTTCGTAATAAGCCGCCTTGTGGTCAATGATGTAGCGCGACAGGTACAGTACGGGCAGATTCAGTAGACCTTTGTCCACCAGGTACAGAATATTCAAGATGCGCCCGGTACGACCATTACCGTCTGGAAACGGGTGAATCGCCTCAAACTGGTAGTGCAGCAGCGCCATCTTGACCAATACGTCCAGGTCGTCTTCAGCGTGCATGAAATTTTCTAGCTCGCGCAGCTTGTCCCGGATGACCGTTTCACCTTCGGGCGGGGTGTAAATCGTTTCCCCCTTGCTGTTGGCAATACGTGTGCCCGGCATGCGACGGACGTCAAACTGCATTTCTTTGATGAGCTGCGCAATCTCGACGAACATGCCGGTAGCAAGCGGTCTGGTTTTGATCTGTCGAAATCCATGGTTCAGCGCCTGGCGATAGCGCAGCACCTCTTTGGCCTCGGCACTGGCGGGCAAGGCTTCGTCCGACGCGGCCTTGTAAACCTCGTCATTGGTGGTCAAAATGTTTTCGATCTCAGACGATGCCCGCGCCTCTTGCAGCACCAAACTATCGATCAGCATGGCCTGGTTGGGCATGCGTTCTGCCATGCCTTTGAGTTCTGCCATGGCACGGCTTGCGGAAATAGCCTTCTTGAGCACCGCTGCGGTTTCAATATCACCCGCAGGGGGCAATGCGGGCAGGGTGTTGAACGGCTGATCGCGATTGAACATAAAGTCTCTTCTTATCGTTTAATGAATGGATTGCGTTTTAGACCGCAACCTTACGCCGACCTCGTTTGGCCGCTACGGCCACAGGTTTCCAAGCTCGTAAGTCATCTAGTGTGAAGCCTTGGGCTCGGGCCTCTTCAGTGACAAAACTCTTGTAATAGTTACCCATTCGCTCGCCGTAGACGGGGTCCAAATCGTTGTGCCATTGCTCCAGCCAGGGCACCAGTTCGAGCAAACCTGCCAGCACAGGCTGCAGCCTTGCCGAGTCCCAGCCTTCGTTTTCCTTCATTTCGAGGTAGAAGGCGGCAAGCGCGGTGGCTTGCTGCAAATGGTCCCAGCCAGCCCAGGCGATGGGCAGACTGGTGTCGGCGCCACGTTCGCAACCGGGGTAGCTGATCCAGCGTTCCTTGGGTACGTCCAGGCCACCACGCAGGCGCCAGAAGTCTGTCTTGATGAAATCCTTGTTCTGGTACTTCGGAGGCACGGGGATAGGCCCCACCTCCCTGGACTTGCGTTCAATCTGGTAGCGCTTGATTTCGTCGGCAAGCCTGAGGGCGATCCAGTCTTGCGCTTCGGCCGTTAGTAGCGCTTGCTCAGACAGCCTGAACATGGTGCGCGCATCTGCTGTGAGTTCGGTGCGCCAGCCCGGACCCTCGGTGGCCACTACATCGGCATCGATTTCGTCCTCGCGGCGTTGCAGCGCCCAGGTGTCTTCCCATTGCGCACGCTTGCGAAGACCGGTGTCTGAATAGCGTTGCACCGGCACTGCCGGGACGACTTCTGGGGTCACCAGATTGGCTACCAACTGGGTTATATCAAAGTCAGAATGACCAGCGTAGAGCGCAGCGACCCGCATGAACTGGGAATCGTGCGCCACAGCATCGGCGAGGCGACTGGTGCTGCTGAGTTGAGGCGGCTGATCTGTGCTGGCGGGCCAGAGCGCGGGCGCTTCAAGACGGGCCAGCAGCCAGTCGCGCAAGGCATTGGTGAATTCGTTGGCCTTCGCGCCGTGGTTGAACAGACCTTGTCGACCGATCCATCGGCGCTTGTAGTGGGGCTCTTCAATCGTGCGCAGCGCAGATGAATCCTTGATGGTTTGCATGCGACGTGCCCATACGGCTCGCATTTCCTCGGGCCAATCGACAGGAACAGTCGATGGAACGTCGAATCCTTCAACATTTCGCTGACTAAGGATGCAGAACGGACGGGCACCGGCTTCAATGAGGACATCCCAACGAAATGGATCGGTCAACAGGGTTGGATCATTGGCGAGTCCGTACATCGCGTAGCACAAAAAATCAATTTCTTCCTGCAAGATGATGGACTTAGACCGGGCCGACTGCCTGGTCGCCTGCGCTTCACTCCATGCCCTGGCTACGTCCGCTCCGGAAGCAATGCTGCGCATTACGACATCATTTGCTCGCAAAGACGAAGTCTGGTGCGCAAGTTGATCGATTTCACGAGCGAGGCAAATTAAACGCGACTTCAGTGGATGGGACCTCCAGTCTTCTGGCAGTGGAAGTTCCAGCAGGCGAGTGCTGGCGAACTGATAGGGAACCTTGGACTTCTCAGAGATCCGAATTCCATCGCCGCCCATCATTTGCTTCTGGTGGCTTACTTGCTTCATCCAGAAGCAAGCCACCGAGGAGTTCAGTAGACCGAGTAGGGCGAGATGTTCATCTTCGCTGAAGCCGGTTGGCAGCTTTATGACCGGTGCAGTCTGCTTGAAAACCTTGCCACCGCGGTCTAGAACAAAGTGGTTGTGGGTAGCGACTTCGGCGAAGGTGATCGTCAATGGATCGCGATACTTTGACGGCACCCATCGATACCAAGTCCACCACTGGTCTCCGCATTCTTTTCTGGTCTTGCCCGCGAAAGAAATTACGCCCTCCAAGCTCGCCCGAGAAGGCCACATGGCTCTACCCCACGGACTCTCAGGCTCCAGCACAAAGGGCGACAAGTCCTCGTGGTACGGCGCAAAAGCAAAGTCGTCCGCGCCGATCTGGTAGTCGCGTACTGCATCACCTTGGACGAATGTACGAATGGATTGCTCTGGGAATCCTTTGCGCCTGAATGTCGATTGTGGCGCATTGAATACTTCGTCAGTGCCTGTGAAGCTTGCGAAGCCGATTGACTCCGCCAACTCACCCAGAGTTGAGCGCGTGCCCTCGATTTGTTCTTTAACATCGGCCGCACCCCCGCCCCCGATGCTCCATGGATGCTTTGCAAACGTCGCTCGCGAAGTGTCAGCCACGCTGACGAAGTCACTTTCACTATCGGCACGGTCGATTTGGCCCACGATGGCGCTCCAGACAAGCCCATGCGCCGGATCGTCCGGCGTGCTGGGCTCGCCCTTGATGCCCATGACGGTACGAATCGGGTTGTCTTCGGACAGCGGCGACCGATGGCGTCCAAACAGAATCACGGTGGGTGTGCCGTGGCCGGGAATATAGGCGCCCGAGGTATCGACCACATGCGTCAAGTCGAGTCGGGGCAACACCTGTTCAATGAGCTTGCTGCCGAACTCACGCTTCATAAACGAATTGGCGGTGATCAGGCCAACATAACCGGCGGAAGTCGCCGCGCCGCCCACTCTCCCGGTTACGGCCAGCTGAAAGAAGCGCTCGGTGAACGGCGCGCCCAGCGAATACTTCATGTGGCAACTGGCGTACTGGCTGCGGTAAGTCGCATTCAGCGCTGCGTCCTTGACCACGATGTAGGGCGGGTTGCCCACCACCGCGTGGTACTGGCGGCCCAGAATGCGCTGCACATCGGCCAGGTCTTCGCTGGCGTAGGCATGGGCCAAGCCAGTGCCGCTGAAATGTTCAGCACCCTGGAACATGTCTTCACTAGCGGTCAATCCAAAACGCTTTCCATGCAGCAAGCTGTCGCCTATGGCCACATGAATCTTGAAATCAGGAGCCTCGCTCAGCTTGTGTACGTCGCTGGCCAGCAGCGCCGCCACCAACAATCGGAAACGCGAGATTGCCACGGCAAATGGGTTCAGGTCCACGCCCGATACGGCATCCAGCGCCTTTTGCGCCACATCGCGCCGGTTGCGGTTGGGCTCAGCGCGTGACCATTCATCCACCATGCGGTAAAAGCCACCCAGCAAGAAGTGACCTGATCCGCAAGTGGGGTCGATCATGTGAACCACTTGGTAGCCAAATTCACGAATGGCAGGGCTCAAAGTGCGATCCAGAATGAATTCTTCAACGAATTCAGGCGTTTGCAGCAGGGCGTAGCGCTTGCGGGTCGCCTCGGACAGGTCTTGGTACAGGTCGCCCAGGAAGCGGGTGTTCAGAGTGGCGTCGGAGAAGTCGTGTAAGAGAGCGCCGGTGTTGGGGTCTTGCTGTTGCCAGAACTGGCGCAGACCCATGGCCGCGTCGCCACTGATACCGAGCCTAAAAACCGGGTTGTGCGTTTGGTCGAAGAAGGTGTGCAGGCCTGGCAATGCACCTGCCTCGGTAAAGCAGGCCAGCAGGTAGTCGCGGTCGCTTTCTAATGGATGCACCCGAAAATAAGCTTCGTGCCGGTCCTTGGCCAAGAGCAGGCGGCCACTGTCCGGGGTGCCGCCAATCCAGGGGCGCTCCACCAGCGTGTTGTCTTCAATGAAGCGCAAGAACACACAGCTCAAAAGCCAATGCACACCAGCCTGGGTGATGACCTGGTCGCTCCAGCTATCGAAGGTCTCAGCGGTACGGTTGGCATCGCGGGCAGCTTCCCATTCGGCGATCAGGCTGGCCTTGAGGGCGGGCAGGCTGTTGATGCGTTCACGCAGGTCACCTTCTAAAACGGTCAGGCGGCGTTTGAGGTCAGCCAGCAGTTGGGGGGCGTTGATCATTCGGTTGTATTCCCTGGATTTGTTTTTTGTTGACTATCAAATTGATCTATCAAGCGAGCGCCGATGCGCGATGCTTGTTTTCGGTCCATGCCTGCGGCAAACCAAATGCCAGTGAACTATTGACGAGCGGAACCGGTGTGGCATCAATAAAGGGCAGGCCTTGCTTGTGAGAAGCTAGTAACAGCCAGACCGACGGTGTTTTGCCTGGGCGACCTGCTGAAGATTCAATTTCAGTGACCAGCGACATAAGCCCATAGCGTGCAAGCAAACCAACATTGGTCAGCAATATCGGATTGGTATTTGAAAGCAACTGGGGTTTCAGGCCCGCCAACGTGCGCTGGACCAGACGTTGAAGGTTGGTCCAGTCACGGCTGCCGGGCTCGGCAGCATCGGCGCCGAGCACCTTGCTCCAATCCACTTTGGCGGTGACAGCCTCGGCACGAAGCGCTTTGAGAAGCATGGCGTCAAAACTTATCCTTTGCAACGCGGGTGTGACACCAGACTCTGAGCCAAAGCGGCGCAGCAATTCAGCTTCTGCATGCCTGGCCTGCCGTGGTTCAACCGTCATGACCAACAAGCCACCGGCCTTGATGTTGCGTTGTAAACGGTCCTCGGCATTGACCGCTTCCGCAACCAATGACGCCATATCGGAAGCCAAATCAGCAGCAGAGCCAGTAACGCCCAGGTAAGTCGATTGGCGAGAAAACAGGCTCGTTGTGCCTGCGGTGGGACCGTTGCCCAAGGACGCACACAAATAGGCTCCAGAACCCTGTGCAGCAGTGGCGCTCCATTTCAGCGGCGCACCGACTTCTTCCAGCAATCGATCCAGCTCAGGTCGGCCTGGCAGGGGGGCAGCATCTGGATAGCGGCCACGCACGCGGTCTTGCAGCTCGCGGGTGCGCAGAACAGGTGCACCGACCAAGGCACCCAGAGACTGCCTGAGCGCTTGCAAGGCGGGCATGCCTTGGCTGTAGATTTCTTGTCGGCTGGATAGTGCAGCCTTGCGAGAGGCTGATGTTGCCAACCGCAGCAAACGGGCGCTGACGATAGGGTCAGAGTTTCCAGCTGGCTTGACCGCTTCAAGCGCTTCCAGCACCCGGCTGGGTGGCAGCAGAGGTTCAGCCAATGCGCAGGCATCGGCCACGTTGCCGAGTTGGCGCGCATAGTCAGCCCAGACTGAGCTTGTCGCGACCAGGGGGGATGGCTGATGGTCAAAGCATTCAAAGCGCGGCTGATCCAAGTGAGATTCGGCCTCCAGCGCGGCCCGCAAGACGGCGCTGGCCAGTTGCAGGCGTTCGGCATCGTCTTGCACTGCACAACCACGCAGAGCCAGCAAAGCCAAGGCCGCTTCGTTGGTGGTCATGACCTGACCTTGGCTTTTGACCAGCGTTTCAAGTTGAAGGCGAATTTCGGTGAAGGCCGGGTTTTTCAGCCAGCGTTCACGGGCCTTGATCAAGGCCGTGGTCAATGTTGCCCGATCCAAGCCTGTCGAAGCTGACGTATCTCCCAAACTGGGCCAAGAGCCAGGAGGTTTGGAGGGTTCAGCGGGCTTCGCAGCGTCGTCCAGACCGGTATCGATCCCAAGGTAATAGGCCAATGCGGCCTCTTCCGGACGGTCATCTCCGGCAGGGCGGCGCGGTAACAGTTGGGCTGCTAGCTCGTTAACGCTGATGGCACCGTCTGCAGTTGCATCGTCGTCTGATTCATGTAGCGTGGTTCGCCCTTGCGTGAGGTCGGGACGCTGCCGGGCAAGTTCTTTGGCTGTGAGTCGAATTTCCTTGCGAATCTTGTCACCGACACCACGCAGGTAGCGAAAACGGACGCGGTCCACGGCCAGCAACTCACGGGCACTGTGAACACCCATGCGCTCCAGAACATCCTGGGCTTCAAGGGTGTATCCTAGTTCGGCCATGGTCGTGCTGGGTGTGGCTGTGAGCGCTATGGCATCAAACCCTTGAGCCTGAGCCGGGTGCACGGTCTGACGGGCTGCAAAGATCGCGCGCCAGGCACGCAGCATGTCTTCGGCATTGTCAAAGCGGGCTTTGTAATCTCGGCTTAGCCCCTTGCTGAAAAACGCGGTGAAACCCTCGCGGGTAACGGGGTCAAACACATCACTGGCGATGGTGGCCTCAACATCCAGCATGGCGGGTGAGGTTTGTCCGTCACCCCAAATAGGGGACTTGCCCACGGCCATTTCATAGAGGGTGACTGCCAGTGCAAAGCGCTCGGCATACAGGTCCCAGCGGGGCGGCTTGCGAAGGCTTAGGAATGGATCAAGGTAGGGGTGAGTGCCAGCGGTGATGTTGTCAGTGGGTGTCCGGCAAAGTGAGAAATCGAACAGCACCAGCTGCAATTTCCTGGAGGCACCTTCGCGGATACCAATATTTTCCGGCTTGAGATCGCGGTGCGCGACGCCATGGTCTTCCAGGTGATTGACGACTTCAATCAACTCTTCGCCAAAGCGCTGCAGCAAGTCCAACGACAGGCGTCCATCTTCTTTGATCTTTTGAGCTAGCGTCTTGGGACCAGCACTGCTCATCAATAACGCCGTGCGCCCAGCAACCTGAAGGGTGCGACGGTGTTCAACGATGTTTTGATGGCGCAAACCTGCAAGCACATCACCTTCAGCGACCAGCCGCTCGTTGTGGGCCAGATCACAGGCCACTTTGAGAATCAGTTCTTCCTGTGAATCATCTTCGCGAACCAACAGGACATCGCTGGATGACCCACGGCCCATGCGCTTGACGACGGTAAATCCGCCCTCCAATCGGTCACCCTGGCCAGCAATACTGGGGTCAACCGTGGTCTCCGGGTCAGGGGAGGTGAGTTCATCTTCCACCTTCACCAAGTCATCCAGGAAACCTTGCACCACGTCGTAGCGAGCCATAACGTCAGGGCTGGTGGCGAATTGAATAAGCTCTTGCAGTCGCATGCCACAGCCATCCATGACGTCGGACAAACGTAGCCCCTGGCCGATGCGCAGCTTCTCAGTTAATTCCAATACTGAGCCAGCGGGGGGCTGTCCGGAAAACACGTGATAGGCGATAGCGCCCAGCGAAAACACGTCCAGACTGGGTCCATGGGTCGTGTCAGCGCGGGTAGTCTCTGGTGCGAGATATACCAAGCCTGGGTCTTCAACATAGTCCTCCACATGCCGCGTGCCGGTCGTGCGGTGCACGGTGTCGAGGTTGGCCGCTTCACGTGAAGCGGTCTGCCAATTCATGAGCCGAGGTGACAGGACGGTGCTTTCAGTACCGTAAACCATGATGCTTTGGGGACCCAAAGCGCGGTGATAAAGATTCTTGCCGTGGGCGTATTTCAGCGTCTCGGCGATGTCACGAACCAATTGAAGCCGCTGGTCAACAGTGAGCTTGGCTCCACGATCAGTCAGTAGGTGGTCAAGCCGCTGCGCCTTTGGGTCATGGTCAAACACCAGCGCCGGACCCATTTCAGTTTCCTTGTAGTCGTTGACCTTGAGGATGCCAGGGTGGCTGATGCCTTCAAGAACTTCAAATTCCCGCCTGGCCTGGCGGACACGACTGGCGCGCACCTCGGGACTAGACGCATTGGCCACGGTGTAGATCCGCACGCGTCGCTGGACGCTTTCAATGCTGACGTGCTGGCTCTGCCAGTCCTGAAACCCTTCACCCTCAGCAATGAGCTTGATGAGTTTGTAGTCGCCAACCTGTCGGTGTTTGTTAGATGGCCGAATGCCAGCCTCCGCCAGGCCGCGCGCAATGGCTCGTGCCTGTTGACCGTCGATCGTGTGCGCTGGGTTGGAATTGATGCCGTTGGCAAGGGCCGCGACGATACCGTCGTCACTCAAGGACCCTGGCTGTCCGCGCAGGAAGGTCGACGTCTTGGCATTGCCTTGCAAACGATTTTTGAGCGTTGTGGATGACAGAAAAATCGCGGGCTCAACAAAGGGGAGCCGGATCTTGGCTTTGAAAATAGCCGGTTGGCGGCGCAGCAGACTGGCCAGGCGCTTGGATTTGCGGTTGGCCAGGATCAGCGGGTTGTCATAGGTGTATTCACGCCCGTCGGTTTGCCATGTCCACGTATGCGCATCACCATCAACGGTACCGGGGCGGCTCTTGATCTCGACCAGAAACAAGCCAGCAGGCGACAAAACCAATGCGTCAACCTCGCTGATCTTGCCTTCGTCATCAATGAATTCGAAGTTTGTCCAGACATTCCAGGGGTCACGGTCTGGAAGTTGGCTGCGCAGCCATTCCAAAGCTTCACGTTCCCAGGGAAAGTTGGACTCGGCAATGACATGCCAGCGGTTACCACCCATGCTCATGGTTGACCTTCAGGTTGGGACGGGACAATTTCAAACAGCTCGCCCACCTGACACCTGAATAGGGTGCACAGACTTTCAACAGCCGGGAGATCGATGCGCGTGGCGGTTTCGTTGTACAGCGCAGTGACCGTACTGCGGTTCAAACCGGTACTTTTCGCAACATCCGAGATGCGAAGTTTGTCCCGGCCCATGAGCGTAGACAGGTGGCAGCGGATCATGTTGTTTGCTGTACATTGATTGGGGTGATGCGCAGAATAACAAAAATATGCGCTGCGCGCAACTCCGAGCAATAAATTCACTCATTGAAGCCTCATCCCATGTGATTTGTGAAGGCTTTTGGGCGCATGTGCTCCTACGTCGCACACGCGCCGTGACGTGAACGCCCGTATCAGCCCTGAAGACTGATACGGTCTAGCCTTGACGTCGACGATACCGATATTGACGCTGGGTGTCGCTATGTCATTCTGGTGGTCACTGGTTTCTCGTACGATTGCAGAACACAAAAGGGGAGAAACGGACCAGACGGTGACCAGACAGAAAAAAAGCACTTAAGTCGTATAGACCTAAGTGCTTGATTTGCTTGGTGTTTTTGGCTCCTCGACCTGGGCTCGAACCAGGGACCTACGGATTAACAGTCCGGCGCTCTACCAACTGAGCTATCGAGGAATATTGCATTGTCTGCAGCCTCAAATTATAGCGTAACTTTTCCTGGGTTTT
>Ga0316219_1001753_pt1 | contig 22089 bp, 22 predicted proteins | sample TBH18003PmetaG_FD_203635 | JGI IMG/M metagenome (GOLD analysis project Ga0316219, IMG submission 203635) | Freshwater microbial communities from Trout Bog Lake, Wisconsin, USA - TBH18003P | ecosystem: Environmental > Aquatic > Freshwater > Lake > Hypolimnion/Profundal zone | place: USA... | reverse complement strand
TGGTAGGCAGTAGCAGATTCGAACTGCTGACCTCTTGGATGTCGACCAAGCGCTCTAACCAACTGAGCTAACCGCCTATGTGTCTTTCAAAAGAGGTGCGAATTCTAGCGCATTGACCCTCATTAAGCAAATGAACGTCAACACACATCAAGTTATAATAAGAAGCATGTCACACCTCTCCCAACAAAATACAATCGAAATAATTATTGATAACCTAGCAAAACAAGGTTACGCCATCACGCCAAACTTTCTAAATAATGGGGAAGTCAAAGCATTAGCCACGCACGCAAAAGCATTGCAGAACTCAGGTGAAATGCACAAAGCAAGAACAGGTCAACCAAATAATACCTCCCAAGGCATCCGTGGTGATTTTATTTATTGGATAGAAGAAAGCCAAGCAAATAATGCTGAAGCTGCTTACCTCAGCAGCATGGCAGAACTTCAACAAGCCATTAACCAATCTTTCTTTTTAGGTTTGTTTGAGTTTGAAAGCCACTTTGCGATTTATCCAGCAGGGGCCGGTTATCAGAAACATCTCGACCAATTCATAGGAAAAGAAGAACGAAAAGTCAGCTGCATTTTATATCTGAACGAACATTGGCAATCGGAATATGGCGGTCAGCTCAGAATTTATCTCGATAAAAAAGATGAGGCATGTTTTATCGATATAGATCCACAAGCTGGCACTTTGGTGACATTCTTATCGAGCGATTTCTTACATGAAGTCTTACCTGCCAAAAAAGAACGGATGAGCATTACTGGTTGGTTTAGAACAAGAGTGCTCGATAATTAAAATGACACACCCTAACCCCATCATCGCCGAAATGTTCGACCCCAAGCAATTTTCTGAGACCGGCCATCAGTTAATTGATTTATTAACGTCGCATTTGCAAGCGAATATTGCAGGCACTTCAAAAGTATTAAATTGGAAAATACCGAATATTGAAGATAGCCATTGGAATTACCCATTACCTCAGCATTCGACCATTAAGCCTCAAGACTTATTAAGAAAACTCACCCAAGAAATTCTGCCCAATAACTTAGCCATCCACCACCCACACAACATAGGACATCAGGTTGCTTGCCCATTACCCATCGCGGCATTATGTGACTTAGTTGCATCGCTCACTAATCAAGCCATGGCAGTTTATGAAGCAGGTCCAAGTGCCACGATGTTAGAGCGTCAAGTGATTAGATGGCTATGCAAACTGATTGATGAGACTTCTTGGAATCATGCCGGCGGCGTGCTCACTTCTGGTGGTACACAAGCAAATCTAACAGCCTTGTTAGTGGCAAGGCAAGTGAGTTCAAGAAAAGAGAATCCGTCATCTAACGCTTGGAAAGATGGCATTGCTCATCATTCTCCATTAAGAATATTAGCTTCGGAACATGCGCATTACTCTATTTCACGCGCCGCGGGCATTATGGGTTTAGGAAGTGATAGCGTGATTAAAGTCGCAACAGATCCAAATGGTAGATTTGACATTAATGCACTTAAAATCGCCCACCGAAATTGTATAGCACTTAAAGAAACAATCATTGCTGTTGTCGCGAATGCAGGATGTACAGCAACGGGAAGCATAGATCCATTAAAGGCAATTGGTGAATACTGCCAAGCAAATCGTCTATGGTTTCATGTTGACGGAGCACATGGCGCCTCTGCACTTCTTTCAAAAAAACATCGCAAAAAAGTAAGCGGTATTGAACTTGCTGATTCAGTGATCTGGGATGGGCATAAATTAATGTATATGCCCGCAACAGTTTCAGCGGTGTTATTCAGAAATGAAGAAGACAGTTACGCTGCTTTTAACCAAGATGCCTCGTATTTATTCCAAGGTGAGAGTCATGAAGAAGAGGCCTTTAACTTAAGCTATCGTACTTTGGAATGTACTAAGCGCATGATGGCGCTAAAACTTTGGGCAGTGTTTTCTTTATATGGAATTGAGAGCATGGGGGCATTGATTGATGAAGCCTTTGCTAAAGCCCTAGTTTTTGCTAAAAAAATTCAAAAAAGTCCTAGTTTTGAATTATTAATGTCACCCGAAACCAACATTGTGTGTTTTAGATATTTGCGTCAACATGCAAATCACAAAGAAGCGAACAAACATCAAAGTGATATTCGTCGGCAAATCATTCAAAATGGTGCATTCCATATCACACAAGCAGATTTGCATGGGGTCACTTGGTTACGCACAACATTAATGAATCCGTTTACAACAGAAAAAGATTTAGATGAATTACTCGAAAATGTGGCTTCAGCATCTCAGACAGTGTTGAGCATGGCTAAATAGCCAACTTTGTAATCAGGATATTTCAGAAGAAAACCAGTGGATAACATGCGCTCATTCGACATGCGTTTGCCACCGACAACTTTGGGATCTTCACGGCTAGTTTCTATTCCCATTTGCGCCGCTATCCAATTCAGCACTTCATATTGGGAAACAGGACAACTATCAGTTACCACATAGCAATCTTGAACCTCGCCCCCCCTCATTTTCATCTTAATTAAGTGCATAATAAATGCGGCAGCATCATCCCTGTGTATGCGATTGGTCAGAATGTTTTTCGTTGGCCAATTTGAATCATTCGCCGCAATGTTAAGCATCCGATTTCTACCTGGGCCATAAATACCCGTCAGTCTTAAAGCTGTGTGCGTCCAAGATCGACCAGGCTGCTTAAGCAAGTTTTCCGCTTCCAGTAATCGCCGACCACCGAAATCCATCTCTTGCGGCACAGTATTTTCATCAAGCAATTCAGCCGTAGTTTGGCCATACATTCTGGTGCTAGACACAAAAAATATATGCTTGAGATTGGTAGCACCTTCGAGTGCAATTAGCGTATTACGGAGCCCTTCCACGTAATGCAGGCGATAGTTTTCATCTGTCTGCGCACTAGCCGCGACGCAGTAAACCAAGAAATCAGGATTAAGATTGGAAATAACTGTCAGTGAATTTGGATGAGTAACATCAGCTTGGATGGAATCAAATGAAGCATCAGAATTCAAGGAACGACGTAAGCCTATGGGTATTAAGCCATGAGTTTTAACCAGGTGCGCCAGTTCAATCCCTAAATCACCACAACCAACAATCAGAACTTTTACAACTGCCACGATGATCAGGCTTCGTTCAAAGACAAAGCAGGCCAAATTCCCTGCTGATACTTCTCAACGTACATTAATGCGAGGATGGTTTTAGCATCTGTAATTTGCTGAGTAGCCACCATTTGCAAGCAATCATCTAAACTCGCCTCAAAAAGTTCCAAAGCCTCATCTTCATCGCAATGTGCATCACCCGCTACTAGCCCTTTAGCGAGGAACATGTAAATCACCTCATCCGAATAACCGATGCACGGATGCTGCAAGCCAAGATATATCCATTCTTTTGCCGTATAGCCTGTTTCCTCAAGCAGTTCGCGCTGACCGGTGAGCAATATGTCTTCGCCTAGATCAATCTTACCTGCAGGCAATTCAACAAACACACGATTAAGTGGGTAGCGGAATTGACGTTCAAGTAGCAAATTACCGTTATCAAGTATTGGAATAATCAGCACCGCACCAGGATGTAAAATAAATTCTCGCTGACTTTGATTTCCACTTGGCAATCGAACCTGATCGCGCTTAACGCGCATCATACCCCCTTCCAGAACGACTTCAGAGGATATGCAAATTTCGATCAAATGCTGGTCTTGTGACTTCATTGGTTTAGTCAAATAACTCTTTCTTAATCAGCCAATGACCTTTTACTTGAATCATCTCTAAAGTCTTTCGACCGACATCTTGGTAATTATCTGATTCGTAATTTTGCTTAAAAACAACCTGAACCGAGTTCTCAAGATTGTTAATCTTTATTTCTGACAAAGTTATTTTGATTTTCTTGCTATGCAAGATTTTATTCTTTCGAGCTAACTGCCATGCTTTCGCATTCGCCATATCACCAGCAAACCCGTCAACATAATGCAAAAAATAGGCATCTATTTTTTTGGCTGACCATGTTTCAGCCCAGCTATTTACTGCTTCTAAGATGCGTTTATCTTCTACTTCAACAAAGGACTCAACCTGCTCTGGGCTTTGAATCACCTCATCAACAGTCAAGGACTGTTCTGGGATTGGTGGTATTTCTTCAATCGCCTCTTTTGTGATCGCCTCTTCAACTTGCGCCTCATCTGTTGAGACTTTTTCTTCTTGATGCTCGTCAACTTTGATAACAGTCGTGTCGTTTTTAAATCCTAATTTAGCCTGACTGGCTTTCGCTGATTGTAAAGTTGGGTCATTGGCGTCACCCGCGCTACTTTTTGCATCAATGATGATTTGATAGACATTAAACGCTTGGGCTAACTTCCCATCCGCTTGATAGGCTTTTGCTTGCTTTAACTTCAACCCCCAATTCTCTGGTTTTAACTGACCTGCTTTTTCATAGAGGTCGGCAGCTTTAGCCCATTGCCCATCTTGCATAGCCGAGTCTGCTTTAACCAATAAAGTATTATATTCAGAATCAGGAAGTAGCTTGTCCCCAAGCTTGGTCGTGTAAGTGCAGGAAGCGAGACTGATAGCAAAAAATAACAAAATGATTTTAATCAAAGGATTTAATTTCATTTGATATTTTCCTTTATTAACACTTAGGAGATGTTGGCTAAGTTATTTTTTCCAAAAAAAGCGATAGATAAAACCAGGGAAAGCTAGGACTAAAAATAGACAAACAGTGATAGCATAAAACTCCCATTTCTGGGGAGCAACTTGGCCCATTCTTGAGTACTCAGCATAACGAATAATAAAACCAAGAATAAAGTACAAAACGACCAATTCAATTAAACACCAAGCCACACTTTTTGGTTGCTGCTTAACAGGTATGAGGAAAAATAAACGCTCTGAAAACCATGGGGAATTAGCCAAGGTCAATGCTAGCAATAATAAAATGATATTGGTCATATTAATGATTGCTTATTGAAGGCTATGTGCAATGGCATAGGCACAAATATCCATCAGATGTTGAGGCATCAGGCCCAACGCCAACAAACCCAAAGCGTTAATGCTAAGCAACATATTCATTTCTGGTGGATTAATGATTGGCGAGCGATCAGCTGGTTCATCAAAGTACATGAGTTTAACGATGCGTAGATAGTAAAATGCGCCTATCACAGCCATTAATACTGCAAACACCACAAGCCATAAAAAGCCAGCTTGCATAGCCGCCTGAAGCACCGCAAACTTTGCGTAAAAACCTAATGTTGGCGGAACGCCAGCCATTGAGAACATGGTGATCAGCATCATGAATGCAAACCATGGACTACGTTGATTGAGTCCCTTTAAATCATCCAGTTGCTCTGCCTCAAATCCTTGACGGCTCAGCAATAAAATCATGCCAAAACCAGCTAAGGTCATCATCACATAAGAGACAATATAGAACATTGAAGAGATGTATCCATTCAGACTTGCGCTCATTAGACCAAAAAGCAAGAAACCAACGTGAGAAATCGTTGAGTAAGCTAACATCCGTTTGAGATTGGTTTGAGCAATTGCAGTAATGTTGCCGATAATAATCGATAGCACTGCCATGATCATCAGCATGCCATGCCAATCAATCGCGAGCACATAAAGGCCCTGCGCCAATAGGCGAATCAAAAATGCAAAAGCTGCAAGCTTAGTGACGGAACCAATAAACAATGTAACTGCCGTTGGAGAGCCCTCATAGACATCTGGCACCCACATTTGAAATGGCACTGCTCCTAACTTAAATGCGATGCCCGCGACAATAAATACCGTACCCAAAACTAATACTGGCTTATCCTGCGTACCGTTTAATAGCGCGCTCGCCACTTCAGAAATGTTCAAGCTTCCAGTTGCGCCGTACATCATGGACATCCCATAAAGCAACATACCAGAAGCTAAAGCGCCAAGCACGAAATACTTCATCGCCGCTTCCGTTGCACGGAAATTATCTCTATCCATCGCCACCAAAGCATACAAGCACAAGGACAAGAGTTCTAAACCCATGTAGAGGGTCAGGAAATGCTGTCCTGATACCATAATCATCATCCCTGCCATCGCAAATAGGACAAGTGCGTAGAATTCACCGCGGAACATGCCCCGCAATGTAATGTATTGACGCGTATAGACCAAGAAAAGTGAGGTACTAAGATAAATCATCAATTTCATCACATCAGCAAATGGGTCATCCACAAACATATTACTGAAAGCATAAGTCACGCTTGGATTATGTGTAGAAATTGTGATGTAAGCCGCCCCCAATAAAGTGATTTGAGTCAGCAGGAAGATAACAATGCGGTTCGATGGCTTTAAAAACAAATCCGCAATCAAGATGAACATCGCCATAGAGAGCACAAATAGCTCTGGCAACGCTGAGATTAAATCTGTTTGAAGTCCGTTCATATTTCAATATTTCCGATGTTAATTAGGCGAGTGAACTAGCCTTACAAACCTGCTGGTATTTTTGTGACCGCCATGTGGTCTAAGAATTGCGCCACAGTTGCATGCGTCATTTGTGTAATCGGTTGAGGGTAAACGCCGAAGCCAATGACTAAAATCGCCAACGTGCTCAAAATCAACAATTCACGCTTATTGAGATCCATTAATTGAGCAACGTGGGAATTTGCAATTTCACCATAGAATACGCGTTTAACCATCCACAAGGTGTAAGCTGCGCCAAGAATCAATGTTGTAGATGCCAAGAAAGCAAACCAGAAGTTCTTTTGTAGTGATCCCAAAATCACCATGAACTCCCCCACAAAACCTGAAGTACCTGGTAAACCAGCATTCGCCATTGCAAACAAAACAGCAAAAGCTGCAAACTTAGGCATGGTGTTCACTACACCACCGTAATCGGCAATTTGGCGAGAATGCATACGGTCATACAGCACACCAACACTCAAGAACATGGCACTAGAAATGAAGCCGTGAGAGATCATCTGAACAATAGAACCCTCTAGACCAATCGAGCTAAATAAGAAGAAACCTAAGGTCACAAAACCCATATGTGATATTGAGGAATAAGCAATCAGCTTTTTCATATCTTGCTGAACCAATGCCACAAAGGCAATATATACAACAGCAATCAGTGACAAAGCAATCATAAAGCCTGTTAAGTAATGCGCAGCATCTGGCGCGATGGGCATCGCAAAACGCAAGAAGCTATAGCCCCCTAACTTCAAGGCAATCGCTGCCAAGACCACTGAACCGCCTGTTGGCGCTTCAACGTGAGCATCTGGCAACCAAGTATGAACAGGCCACATTGGAATCTTTACAGCAAAAGCCATAAAGAAAGCCATGAAGACTAAGATTTGGACTGGCAAAGTCATTGGTAACCGGTAGTAATCCACTACTTCAAAGCTGTTGGTTTGGTAGAACAAGTAGATAAAAGCGACCAACATCAATAAGGAGCCAAGCAACGTGTAGAGGAAGAATTTAATCGTCGCATACACACGATTTGGACCGCCCCATACCCCAATGACCAAGAACATTGGAATAAGCATCGCCTCCCAAAACACGTAGTAAAGAATAGCGTCAAGCGCGCTAAATACCCCTATCATCAAACCAGACATAATCAAGAAAGATGCCATGTATTGCGCAACACGTTTTTGAATCACTTCCCAGCCAGCAATCACCACCAAGACAGTCGTGAAACTTGTCAAAAGAATCAATGGGACAGCGATGCCATCTGCCCCTAAATGGTAATGAATATTAAATGTAGGAATCCAGCTATAACCTTCTTGGAACTGAAAACCGCCATCGGTAATATTAAAACCTGTATATAGAGGGATAGTCACTGCAAAAGCAAGCAAACTACCCAACAAAGCAATCCAACGTGCGGAGGATGCATTGTCATCATCGCCAGTGAGTAAGACCAAGAGGCCAGCGAAAATAGGCACCCAAATTGCAAGACTAAGAAGAGGCAAGGTGGTCATTTAAACCTTCATGAACAAGGTAAGTAGTAAAAATACGCCAATAATCATGGCAAACGCATAGTGGTAAATCAGGCCTGATTGCAAACCGCGAATCACTTTTGAGAGGCGACCGATGAGATTGGCAGTCCCATTGACCATCACACCATCAATGAGTTGCACATCACCAATTCTCCATAATTTGCCACCTATAACGCGTGAACCTGCGGCAAATACTTTCTCATTAAAACTGTCGAAACCATACTTACTCTCAAGAATATTCATGATCAAACCAGATTTGGCTTTTATGGCCGCTGGAATATCCGGACGCTTCATATAAAAGAACCAAGAGAGCACCACCCCAGACAAAGCAAGGATAAAGGGCAATGAAGTAAAGCTATGAAGACCCATCTCAACAGCACCATGAAAATCTTCGGCAAGCTCATGCATGACTGGATGGGCCGCACCATCAATGAAGATCACGCCACTAAAATAATCTTTAAATAACATCGGCTCGATTGCAAAAAAACCAATCGCAAGCGATGGAATCGCAAGCAAAATGAGCGGCAATGTCACCACCCAAGCTTGCTCATGTGGCACATCATGTGGACCCAAACCGTGATGATGATCATGGTCATCGTGCGCATGGTCATCATGGCCATGTTTAGCCTCCATCCAACGTTCCTTACCGTGAAACACTAAAAAGTACATACGGAATGAATAGAAAGCCGTTACAAAAACACCAGCCAGCACTGCGAAATAAGCGAAACCACTCCCTGGAATGTGAGACAACTTCGTTGCTTCAATAATGGAATCTTTTGAGTAGAAACCGGATAAGAAAGGTGTACCGATTAAAGCCAATGAGCCAATCAACGAAGTGATCCAGGTAATCTTCATGTATTTACGAAGACCACCCATGTTTCGGATATCTTGATCATGGTGCATTCCCATGATCACAGAACCTGCACCTAGGAATAGTAACGCTTTAAAAAACGCGTGTGTCATCAAATGGAATATGGCAACGGAATAAGCAGAGGCGCCTAGCGCGACTGTCATATAACCCAACTGTGATAGGGTTGAATAGGCAACCACACGTTTAATATCATTTTGAATAATGCCAAGAAAGCCCATAAAGAGCGCGGTAATCGCCCCAATCACCATCACAAATGACAGTGCAGTGGTAGACAATTCAAATAGCGGCGACATGCGAGCGACCATAAAGATACCCGCTGTTACCATGGTTGCCGCATGAATTAATGCTGAAATTGGCGTTGGGCCTTCCATTGAATCTGGTAGCCACACATGCAATGGCACTTGCGCTGACTTACCCATCGCACCAATGAACAACAAAATACATATCACGGTCATGGTTGACCAATGTACCCCAGGAATAATATCGACTGTTGCATGAGCAAATCTTGGTGCTTGTGCGAAAGCCGCGGTGTAATCAATACTGCCAAAACACCAAAGCACCATTCCAATACCCAGTAAGAATCCAAAGTCACCAACACGATTTACCAAGAACGCTTTAAGATTTGCGTAAACCGCTGTTGGCCGCTTAAACCAGAAACCAATTAGCAAGTAAGACACCAACCCCACGGCTTCCCAACCAAAGAATAACTGCATAAAGTTATTGGCCATCACCAGCATTAACATCGAGAAAGTGAAGAGTGAAATGTAGCTAAAGAACCGTCTGTAACCCTCGTCCTCATGCATGTAGCCGATCGTGTAAATATGTACCATTAATGAAACGAAAGTGACAACCAACATCATCATGGTCGTTAATTTGTCAATCAAAAATCCCACTTGGAATGTGTAATGACTTGTGGTCATCCAGGTATACACGGTACCGTTATAACTGTGACCTTGCAGCACATCCAAAAATACATATAAAGACAAAGCAAAAGCGCCAGCCACTCCTAAGATGGTTAGGACATGTGCATAACAACGTGGTAGAGCTTTATTAGCAATCCCAACGACGGCTGAAGCGATGAGCGGCAATAAGGGAATCGCCAAGTAAATTTGTTGCATCGTGATATGAGATAGCATATTCATTGTTTATGTTTAACCTTTTAAGCTATCGAGGTCATCTACGTTAATCGTTCTTAGGTTTCTAAATAACACGACAAGAATCGCAAGGCCAATCGCAGACTCTGCGGCAGCGACAGTCAAAATAAAGAACACAAATACTTGCCCTGCCATGTCATTTAAGTAATGGGAGAAAGCGATGAAATTTAAATTGACGGCCAAAAGCATTAACTCAATGGCCATCAATAAAATAATCACGTTTTTACGGTTAAGAAAAATCCCAACGACACTAATCGCAAATAGCAATGAGCCTAAAATCAAATAATGTGACAAGCTAACCATTATGATTTCGCCTTTTCTGTTTTCACTACAGGCATTTCAACCTCCGCTGGCATACTGACCATGCGAATACGGTCAGCACGTTTAACGCGTACCTGGTCTGCAGGATTAATAAATTTCGAGTCTTTACGGTCTCGTAAAGTGAGCGCAATCGCAGCAACAATTGCGACCAAAAGTACCACTGCTGCCAACTCGAATGGCATTAAATAGTCGGTATAAAGCTGACGTCCTAACGCAGCCGTATTACTATAATCTGCCGCATGCGGTTGAGGAGCGCTGACGCGCGTCAAGCCAAAATGTTTAGTCCCAAGAATCATCACCATTTCAGCTGCCATCAAAACGCCAATGAAGCCTGCCATTGGCAGATAATCCCAAAAACCTTCGCGCAACTTATCCAAATTAATATCTAGCATCATCACCACAAACAGGAACAGCACCATAACCGCGCCTACATAAACCAACACCAATGCAATGGCTAAAAACTCCGCTTCCAATAAAAGCCAGATGCCAGCTGCAGTAAAAAAGGCGAGCACAAGAAACAAAGCGGCATGCACAGGGTTACGGGCAGTGATGACGCGCAATCCTGCAAATAGCAAAATAATGGCCAATGAATAAAAAACGTAATCTTGAAATATCATACTTACAGCGCCTTATCTAAATTTAGCGTCAGCTGAACGGTCAGCCGCAATTTGCGCTTCGTGCTTATCGCCCACCGCAAGCAACATCTCTTTGGTATAAAGCAAATCACCACGCTGTTCGCCGTGATACTCGAATACGCGTGTTTCAACGATTGAATCCACTGGGCATGACTCTTCACACATGCCGCAGAAAATACATTTTGTTAAATCGATATCATATTTAGTAGTACGGCGTGTATTGTCTTCTCGCTGTTCTGATTCAATCGTAATCGCCATCGCAGGACAAACCGCTTCACACAGCTTACAAGCAATACATCGCTCTTCCCCGTTCTCATAACGACGTAAAGCATGTAAACCTCTAAAACGTGAAGAAATAGGTGTGCGCTCTTCTGGATATTGCACGGTGATCTTACGCGCAAAGAAATAACGGCCCGTAAGCAGCATGCCACGGAGCAGCTCAATGAGCATTAAACTTGAAAAGGTTTCTTTGATTTTTTTAAACATTTTTTACTCTTAATCGCCCACCTAGTGGAACAAGTAGCCCCAAGGAGTTTGCATCAAACCGCCCACGATCACAATCCACACTAAAGTAATTGGAATAAATACTTTCCAGCCCAGGCGCATAATCTGGTCATAACGATAGCGAGGAAATGTCGCACGGAACCATAAGAAGAAGAATAACAAGAAGCCCACCTTAGCCAATAGCCACAAGAAGCTATCTGGGATGAGTGAAGGCACAGGAGATAACCAGCCCCCTAAGAACATAATCGCAGCTAACATCGACACCAAAATCATATTGGCATATTCAGCCAAGAAAAATACCGCAAAGGCCATCCCTGAATACTCAACGTGGAAACCAGCCACAATCTCAGACTCCCCTTCAGCGACGTCAAACGGCGCACGGTTGGTCTCAGCGACAGCACTAATAAAATAAACAACAAACAGAGGAAATAGTGGCAACCAGTACCATTGAAAAATTCCGCCTGCTTGAGCCATGACAATTTTGCCAAGATTGAGCGAGTTAGCACACATCAGCACACCGACCAAGGCAAATCCCATTGCAATTTCATAGGATACGATTTGCGCTGCTGAACGAAGTGCACCCAAGAATGCATATTTAGAGTTAGATGCCCAACCCGCAATAATGACACCATAAACTGCCACAGAAGTCATTGCTAAGATATAGAGCAAACCAGCATCCACATTAGCTAACACCAAATCTGGGTCAAAGGGAACAACCGCCCATGCCGCAAAAGCTGGCGCAATGGCAAGCACCGGCCCAAGCAAAAATAGTCCTTTACTAGATTCTGAAGGAATAATAATTTCCTTCATCAGTAGCTTGATGCCGTCAGCAAGCGGCTGAAGCAATCCGAAATACCCCACACGATTAGGACCAATACGCACCTGCATGAAGCCAATCACTTTACGCTCGGCCAATGTCAGGTAAGCAACAGCACCCATCAGCGGCAATACTATAGCCACAATTTTAAGTAGCGTCCAAACGGTAAGCGAAACTGCGGGCCAGTATGCTCCAAAGGTTGAGGCACCTAAAGCTAACAATGGCTGAATGAATGCGCTCATGCTTTTGTTACCTCAATCTCGCCCATCAATTCACCTAAAGATGCAGTCACGTCATAGCCTGTTGGGACACGTACAGTGCCTTTTGCCAGACCCGCATCTAACTTCACTTTTAATTTCGCAGAACCAATACCTTGTTTAACCACAACCAAGTCACCCTCTTTCACACCCAACTCAGTCATCAGTTTTGCGTTCATGCCTGCAACTGGATCAGCGACTAATTTGGTTTTCTGAAGTGGACTTGACCGACGAACCACTGAGTCCATACGAAATTGTGGCACTTCACCTAAACGTTGAAGCACATTTGATTTTTCTTGGACCTTCACGTCAAACAATATTCGCAAGTTATTATTTAGTCGATTCCAAACCACTGTTGATGGTTTCTCGCCGCCAAACAATTCTGTTTTTACTTGCTCACTAGTCTCAAAATTAAAGCCATCCAAACCTAATGTATTAGCGAGGACACGTAACACTTTCCAGGCTGGGCGTGCTTCACCAAGCGGCCTGACTGCCGCTGCAAAGCTTTGCACGCGACCTTCCATACTCATACGTGTACCAGAGGTTTCAGTAAAGGGTGAAATTGGTAACAAAACATCTGCATTTTCAAGTGCATTTGATTTGTAAGCGGTCAGCGCTATCACGCATTCAGCTTTATCCATGGCATGTTTAGCAACAGCAGGGTTAGCACAATCAAATTCAGGCTCAACGTTCAAAAGCACATAGGTTTTTCTTGGTTGCTCAAGCATGGTTCGTGCATTGAGACCGCCTTGACCTGGAATCACACGGACCATATCAAGACCTACACGGTCTGATGATTCAAACAACACACCAAAAGTGGCACCGCATAGTGAAGCAATGGCTTCAGCTAATGTATAAATTTCAGCATAACGTGGGTGATATTGCGCAATATTGCCAAGGAATAAAGCGCTCTTGGGGTTAACCAAGTCATATTCCTTACCATGACCTGCCAAGCTTTCAGCTATTGCTTGACTGTTCTCACGCACCACTACGCCTTCCAACAAATCGCTAATCGATTTAGGTAAACATAGTGAGAGACGCTGTAAGCCAGACATGGCTTTTAAAATCTGGGCGAGTACATTCACGATATCGTTAGGAGAGCAAATCGCCTTATGGCTGACCTGCATCAACTGATCATCATCCATCGGATTCACGAGTGATAACTCGGCACCATTGGCAACGGCACGGCGCATACGCTGTGTAAGCAATGGATGCTCATTACGTAAATTACTACCTACCACCAAAATACGGTCCAATGCTTGCACGTCCGCAATATTGCAACCCATCCAAGGCGTGCCATGGAAACGACCATCTAAGCGGAAGTCACTTCGGCGCAAACGATGATCGACGTTAGCACAATCCAGAGCTCTAGCAATTTTCTTAGTTAAAAAACCCTCTTCCATGGTGGCATTGGGTGATACTAAAAAACCTAAATTCGCTGGATCTTCTTCAACAGTCTCTTTGATCTGGCGAGCAGCAAACTCTAACGCGGTCTTCCAATCTGTTTCATGCCACTCACCATGATGCTTAATCATTGGTTTAGTTAAACGCTCTGAACTGTTTAGGCCATCATAAGAAAAGCGATCGCGGTCAGATAACCAAACCTCGTTAATGCTTTCTTTTTCGCGAGGCACAATGCGCATGACGCGGTCATTTTTAACGTGCACTTCCACATGCGAGCCTAAACCATCATGCGCTGCAATCGTTGGACGGCGTGTCAGTTCCCAGCTACGTGCTGAGTAACGGAATGGCTTGCTTGTTAATGCACCCACTGGACATAAATCAATAATATTGCCTGAGAGCTCTGAATCAACTGACTTGTCTACATAAGCGGTGATTTCCGCATGCTCACCACGGCCAATCAGGCCAAGCTCCTGCATGCCGCCCACTTCTTTTAAGAAGCGTACACAGCGCGTACATTGGATACAGCGGGTCATATCGGTACTCACTAAAGGACCAATATTTTTATTAAAGACTACCCGTTTTTCTTCGGTATAACGTGATCCAATGCCACCATAAGCAACCGCGACATCCTGTAAATCGCACTCCCCCCCCTGATCACAAATAGGGCAATCAAGAGGATGATTAATTAATAAAAACTCCATCACACTCTTTTGCGCTTCAATTGCCGATTTGGATCGAGTGAAAATCTTCATGCCATCTGCCACCGGGGTTGCACAGGCAGGAAGGGGCTTGTTGAATTTCTCAACTTGCACTAAACACATACGGCAGTTTGCCGCCACAGACAATTTTTTGTGATAGCAGAAACGAGGAATCGCCACGCCGAGCTGGTCAGCTGCGTCAATAATCGTCGTGCCGTCTGCAACTTCGACTTGTTTGCCGTCTATTTCAATCTTCAACATATTATTGGCCTGTCACCATGGATTTACCATGCTGAATGTAGTATTCAAACTCTGGTCTAAAGTGCTTAATAAAACTAAGAACTGGGGTCGCCGCAGCCTCTCCTAACGCGCAAATCGTGCGGCCCGAGATGTTGTTACTGATATCAGTGAGCAAGTCCAAATCTTCCATCTTGCCTTCACCATCCACAATACGTTTGATCACGCGGTACACCCAACCAGTGCCTTCACGGCATGGCGTACATTGACCACACGACTCCTCGTAGAAGAAATAAGATAAGCGTTTTAGCGTAGTCACCATGCAAGTCGTGTCATCCATCACAATCATAGAGCCAGCACCTAAACTTGAGCCAGCCTTAGATAAGCCCTCATAATCCATCGTTGCACCTAGAATGGCTGAAGCAGGCATGACTGCTGTTGATGGGCCGCCTGGAATGACCGCCTTAAGCTGACGACCTTTCCATATACCCCCCGCCATTTCTAGTAGTTCAGTAAATGGTGTCCCCATTTTGACTTCATAGTTACCAGGTTTTTCAACATGGCCCGATACAGAGAAGAGCTTAGTACCGCCAGAGTTTGGCACTCCCAAGTCTTGGAAAGCTTGACCGCCATGTTGCAAGATCCAAGGAATCGAAGCATAAGATTCGGTGTTGTTCACATTGGTTGGCTTACCAAACACGCCGTAACTTGCGGGAAATGGCGGCTTAAAACGTGGCTGCCCTTTTTTACCCTCAATGGACTCAATCAAGGCTGTTTCTTCACCACAAATATATGCGCCATAGCCATGAACCGCATAAAGATCGAAACAGAACTGAGTGCCGAAAAGGTTTTCACCTAAGTAGCCAGCCTTACGTGCATCTGCAAGAGCCTCTTCAAAGATTTCATAGTCTTGCCAGATCTCACCATGGATATAGTTGTAACCGACACGTGCGCCCAATGTGTAAGCAGCAATCGCCATGCCCTCAATCAATTGATGTGGGTTGTAGCGAATAATGTCACGGTCTTTGAATGTACCTGGCTCACCCTCGTCCGTATTACATACCAGATACTTGGTGCCGTCGAAATAACGCGGCATGAAGCTCCACTTAAGACCCGTTGGAAAACCAGCGCCGCCTCGGCCACGCAAACCTGAAGCTTTGACTTCAGTAATAATATCTGTTGCTTTGATTTTACCAGTCACGATGCGTTTTAATTGCTCGTAACCTCCTAATTTTTCATAATTTTTTAAGCTTCCTGGATTGGGCTCTTGTGAAGCACCAAGTGTACGCAAGGTGACCAAAGTTTGTTTGCTTAAATCGGTGACGACTGGAGTTTTATGTAAAGACATTACTTTAACTCCCCAATAATTTCATCGACTTTAGCAGGCGTTAAGAACTCATGCATTTGCGTGTTATTCACATGCATCAGCGGTGCGCCGCCGCAGCAGCCCATGCACTCACCTTCTTTTAAACAGAACTGACCATCTTTAGTCACTTCGTTAAAGCCAACCTTTAATTTCTTTTGCAGGTGATCCACGATTTCATCTGAACCGCGCAGCATGCATGAGATGTTGGTACAGATCGTGATCTTGTATTTACCTACAGGCTGTAAGTCATACATATTGTAGAAAGTCGCTACTTCTAACGCAGCGATCGCTGGAATGCCTAAGTATTCTGCAACATAGGCGATGGTTTCTTTTGAGAGCCAGCCTTTTTCAGCCTGCGCAATACGCAGCGCTGACATCACCGCACCTTGGCGGTTTTCTTTCGGATACTTAGTTAATTCGTATTCGATTTTATCGAGAGACGCTTGAGACAACATTATCGATCGATCTCCCCAAATACAATATCTTGCGTACCAATGATTGCGACCAAGTCAGCAATCATGTGGCCCTTTGTCATTTCATCTAAAGCTGCCAAATGCGGGAAGCCTGGCGCGCGAATTTTTAAACGGTAAGGCTTGTTCGCCCCATCAGAGACCATGTAGATCCCGAACTCACCCTTAGGATGCTCAACCGCGGCATAAGCCTCGCCTGCTGGCACATGGAAACCTTCGGTGAAAAGTTTGAAATGGTGGATCAAGTCTTCCATATTCGTCTTCATGCCTTCGCGATCAGGCGGTGCAACTTTATTGTCGCTGCTAATCACAGGACCTGGGTTCTTACGCAGCCAATCGATACATTGTTTGATGATGCGATTCGATTGTCTAAACTCTTCAATCCGCACCAAGTAGCGGTCGTAACAGTCGCCGTTCACGCCAACAGGGATATCAAAGTCGAGCTTGTCGTAGACTTCGTACGGTTGTTTTCTACGTAGATCCCACGCGATCCCTGATCCGCGGATCATCGGGCCTGTCATGCCAAGCGCTAATGCGCGCTCTGGCGTCACCACACCAATCCCAACGGTACGTTGTTTCCAGATACGGTTGTTGGTGAGCAAGGTTTCGTACTCATCCACAAGCGCCGGGAAACGATTCGCGAAGTCTTCAATGAAGTCGAGGACAGAACCCTGACGGTTTTCATTGAGCTGATGAATTTCTTTTTTGCTACGGAATTTTGTTTCTAAATGCTGCGGCATGCGATCTGGCAAGTCGCGATAAACGCCGCCTGGACGATAGTAAGCCGCGTGCATACGCGCGCCAGACACGGCTTCGTACACATCGAATAAATCTTCACGTTCACGGAAGGCATACAAGAACACGCTCATTGCGCCAACGTCTAGCGCGTGTGCACCAAGCCAGAGCAAGTGATTCAAGATGCGGGTGATCTCATCAAACATGACGCGGATATATTGAGCACGAAGCGGCACGTCAATCTGCATCATCTTTTCAATCGCCATGACATAGGCATGTTCATTCGACATCATGGAAACATAATCTAAACGGTCCATGTATGGCACTGATTGAAGGTATGTACGGTTTTCAGCTAGTTTTTCTGTCCCGCGATGCAATAAACCAATATGTGGGTCAGCACGTTGAATGACTTCACCATCAAGCTCAAGCACCAAACGTAAAACACCGTGCGCCGCAGGATGCTGCGGGCCGAAGTTCATGGTGTAATTTCTAATCTCAGCCATTGTGGAAACCCTCGTCACGGATGACACGTGGCACGTTGTTGCGCAATTCAATCGAAACTGGCTGATACACCACACGCTGTTGTTCTGGATCGTAACGCATCTCAACGTTACCAATCATTGGGAAGTCTTTTCTGAATGGATGACCAACAAAGCCATAGTCTGTGAGCAGGCGACGTAAATCTGGATGGCCTTCATACATAATGCCGTAAAGGTCGAATGACTCACGCTCAAACCAATTCGCCGCAGGATAAAGCTCAACTAAAGTTGGCAATACTGGGAAGTCGTCCTCGGTTGAGAATACTTTGAGACGGATACGATGATTGAGTGTCACTGAAAGGAAATGGTAAACGGTCGCGAAACGCAAGCCCTCCCAAGTGCCATCAGCATAGTCTTGATAATCCACACCGCAAAGGTCAATGAGCTGTTCAAACTTCAAGGCTTTATGGTCACGCAACTTCTTAACAACTTTAATCAAGTCTTTGGCCGCGCATTCAATGGTGAGCTCATTAAGCGCAACCGTTGATTGAGTGACTTGGTCGCCTAAGACCTTTTCAATATTTTCTTTGAGGGTTTCTAATCGCGTCATCTTTATTCTGCCTTAGCGAGCGATCGTGTTAGTGCGTTTGATCTTGTTTTGGAGCTGAATGATGCCGTAGAGCAGAGCTTCAGCCGTCGGAGGACAGCCTGGAACATACACATCCACTGGGACGATACGGTCACAGCCACGCACCACCGCATAAGAGTAATGGTAGTAGCCGCCGCCATTCGCACATGATCCCATCGAGATCACCCAACGCGGCTCCGCCATCTGGTCATACACTTTACGAAGCGCTGGCGCCATCTTATTCACAAGCGTGCCTGCCACAATCATCACGTCAGACTGACGTGGGCTTGGGCGGAACACAATGCCAAAACGGTCCAAGTCATAACGTGACGCACCTGCGTGCATCATTTCCACCGCACAGCACGCCAAACCAAACGTCATCGGCCATAAAGAGCCAGTTCTAGTGTAGTTAATGACGGTATCGAGCGTCGTTGTGACAAAGCCTTTTTCTAAAATACCTTCGATGCTCATTTCAATACTTTCAACGCCAGCATATCCAACACTATTCCCATTCCAGCGCGCCCTTCATCCACTCATAGATGAAGCCAACCACCAAGATACCTAGGAACACCATCATTGCTAAAAAGCCAAACAAACCAATTTCTTTTAAGACCACTGCCCATGGGAATAAAAAGGCGATCTCAAGATCGAAGAGAATAAATAGAATCGCGACGAGATAGTAACGAACGTCGAACTTCATGCGGGCATCTTCAAATGCCTCAAAGCCACACTCATACGGGGAATTTTTTGCTGCGTCAGGACGATTTGGAGAGACGAGTTTTCCGAGGACAAGGGGTCCAACACCAACGGCTAAGCCGACTAAGATAAAAACAAGGATCGGAAAATAATTTTCCAGCACGTTAAAACTCCAATTTTTACAGCGATGTATGATTGCTAATTGCAATCAGTGAAGTTTGGTAACCTCAAAATTTTTATAATTGTAACTCAAGCGCGGCGCCTCTGGCAAAGCCAATTCACGACTTCTTGTAGATTTACTTACTTAAACTATAATCCACTGTCATGACAGTTCGATGACGCATTTCGTTCAATTCTTTAAAGCCAGCCAATGAAAAAAATAAATCGCATTCATGCCGCCCTACTTTTTAGCCTCTTTCAAAACTTAGCGATGGCTGGCGATTTACCGAACCCGTCACTGACCCCTGGGGCCATTGATGCTAGCATTACCCAAAGCAATATTCAAACCACCATCTGCGTACGAGGCTATACAAAAACGGTGCGGCCGCCGGTTTACTTCACCAACAGTCTCAAGAAAAAACAAATGGCAACGTATGGCTACGCAGACATTAACCCAGCACACTATGAAGAAGATCACCTCATCCCGCTAAGCATTGGCGGCAACCCTAGCGATCCAGCCAACTTATGGCCGCAACCAAGACTTAGTGAATGGAATGCCGAGAAGAAAGACATCTTAGAATTTAAGCTCTATAAGCTCGTCTGCGAGGGCGCCCTGCCTTTAGATGATGCACGCCATCAAATCTCTACCAACTGGATAGAAACGTATAAGCGTTTTTTTAAATAAAAATATCGCCGCAAGGTCGCCTTATGGAGGCTGCTCAAATTAGGGCTAGGCGTGAGCCCTCATTTCACCATAAAATGCATCATTACTTTAACAGTCCTATTGTGATCGACTAGGCCGCCACATGAAAAAAACCACCCTCTTCCTTGCCGTCCTGTTAACGCTCAATAGCTGCGCCCAGATCAATCAGCCGCTTGAAAGCTTATCAAGCAAGCTAAAAGAGCTAGGGGATAAGATCAAACTTGCCGATAACAAACCAGAAACAACCGCTGCTCCTGATCAGAAAAATATACCCACCCTTGCAACCGCTTCGCAAATAACAACGAGGTCAGACACCCCTTCAATCGAAGCAACAACTGATCCTGTTAAAAAATCATCCAAAATCAACACATTAATTTCTAAAGAGGTCAAGCCCGAACCGATTCAAGACAAAATCCCAACACCAAAAGCAGTTTTAGCAAAAGAGGTCAAACCGGCAGCCGCGACCGAACGTATATCCATGGATGAGCTCAGCAGTCACAACTGGCAAATTAACAAAATCTTCATAATGAATGGCTTCACAGCACATGAAGATCACTGGGTTTTTAACTTTACCAAAACAGGCCAATACAAAGCCTTTGCTGCCTGCAACTTCTTAAACGGTAGATTCAACGCTGGTGACGATGGCGCATTTAGACTAGGCAAACTTGAAACGTCGCTTAACGAATGTCCTGAAAGCAAAGATGAAGAAGTGATGGTATTTAATATGCTACTCATGGCAGATAGTTTTGCTATAAGAGGCGACACGCTCGTACTTAAAAGTGGTGACAAGGTGATGATGGAGTTAATCCCAAGCACCCAAGACATCAACTTCATGATGTCCAAAAAAACACACAGCAAAAAAGATAAAAAAGAGCCAAAAACTAAGGCCTCTAAGAAAAAAGAGACCAAGGCCAAGCCAAGCAATCAAACGCAAAAACAAGCAGCCAAAAAGCCAGCTAAGCATCAAGCAATATCAGATAAGAAATCAAGCAGCAAAAAACATCTGCATCAATAATCATCAAAGCAGTTTTTTAGTCTAAGCACTGCTCATTGTCACTAACGCCTATCGCTAATGATGGACCGCTTTACACCCACGGTCTTTTTCTGGATCACAGATGACATCGTCAAATGATTTTATTTTGTCCCCTTCAACTATCGCTGCCTCACCCACTTCTACGTCCGCCTCACCTGATTTAATCACAGGCAATTCATGCTGATCTCGTTTAATCCCTGCCATAAAGTAACTTGCACCAAAGCTCATATCTCTATTTAGCGAGTTGTTAGGGATAGTAATGCCGTATCTCAACTGATTGACCGTCTGACCATTTAGTCCAAACACCGACCCACTTCGACCTGCTTGTGCATTAAGATAAGCCCCTGCCCCCAAACCATTGATAGCCCCAGTGGTTCCAATCTGATAGGTGATATTGCCATTCTGACTGGTCATACTGACAGAGTTAGGCACTGACGTTGATGTCACGTTAACATTCCCCACCCCTATATTATTCGCGGTATAGAGCTGATCACCTGTCGTAGTGACATTTGAAGCAATCACAATATTTCCTGCAAACAACTGGCTATTTGTTGAGATATCACTAAATTTAGGGCTAGCACTCGTGTTATCTTGATTGCCCGTCTTCACGATCAATCCGGCCAATGCCGCTGTTGATCCAACCGCATCATTCAGCGTCACCACTGGGACAGTATTGCCTACTAAAGAAATTGCTTTCACGACCAGAGTATGCGTTCCTGCTTGGGTGTCATCAATTAATGCATTAAACGTATAGACTTACTGCCACTATTATCGTCACTCGCGCTTGTACTAAAAAGCGGTTGGTCCTTAACCTTCAACAAGCTAACCGTCTGACCTTCGGCCTCACCTGCCGCCAAGCCGGCTTCCACTTTGACTCCAGGAAGGTCATTAACAATCAGCAAGCCACGATCCAACTGATCTTGATTAAGCGGCTGATCCTTGGGCATTTGATGCGTAATAATTTTTTCGATTACATTTGGTTTTACA
>Ga0316219_1001751_pt1 | contig 22115 bp, 19 predicted proteins | sample TBH18003PmetaG_FD_203635 | JGI IMG/M metagenome (GOLD analysis project Ga0316219, IMG submission 203635) | Freshwater microbial communities from Trout Bog Lake, Wisconsin, USA - TBH18003P | ecosystem: Environmental > Aquatic > Freshwater > Lake > Hypolimnion/Profundal zone | place: USA... | reverse complement strand
GAACTAGGCGCTTGCAAAGCTCGACACTGCGGCCTTCGGGGGCTCCGGCGCGAAGATGCAAGTCTTCAACATCTCCATGCCGTTTACCGGCGAGCAGCCCTCCCTCAAATGGGATGGCGAATGGCACATCACTCTGGAGGTCTTCCGCGATCTCGGCACCGCATTCGCCGCTGTGCTGGTCATTATCTACGTGCTGATGGTCGGCTGGTTCCGATCCTTCCTCACGCCGCTTATAGTCATGGTTGCAATTCCCTTCTCCTTGGTCGGCATCCTGCCTGCGCACGGCGCGCTAGGGGCATTCTTCACCGCCACCTCCATGATCGGCTTTATGGCCGGAGCGGGAATCGTTGTGCGCAACTCGATCATCCTCGTCGATTTCATCGAACTGCGTCTGCGCGAAGGCATGCCACTGGCCGAGGCCGTCGTCGATGCCGGGGCCGTGCGCTTTCGTCCTATGCTGCTCACCGCGCTGGCCGTGGTCGTCGGAGCGGGCGTGATCCTCTTCGACCCGATCTTCCAGGGGCTCGCCATTTCCTTGATGGCAGGAGAAATCGCCTCGCTCTTGATCAGCCGCATGGCGGTGCCCGTGCTCTACTTCATGGCCAACGCCCCGCGCGGGAAAACTCCGCAGGTGCCAGCGTCCAAAATTCCGGAGCCGAAGATTTCTGCCATCGAAGCAAAATGAAAATCGCTCCAATAGGCAACATTCATCCTCACACAAGCGTCTATTGAATCACGCAAAGCAGAACAATGAACCCGAACATCCAGCGTTTTGATGAGCGAGCGGGCGTATGGGATGAAAATCCCGTCCGAGCTGAGTTGGCTCGGAGTATCGTAAGAATGGCGGAGATGGAGATCACGGGCATTGCCTCCCCGCGGATGATGGACTACGGCTGCGGCACCGGGATGTGCAGCATTCCCCTAGCGCATCGCGCATCAAGCCTGCTTGCCGTGGATGTTTCGCCCGGCATGCTGGCAAAATACAAGGAGAAGGCGGATGCGCTCGGCTTTCACCATGTCGAAACGCTGCAACACGACCTTGCGGTGCAACCACTGGAAGGCCGGGAGTTTGATGTGATCATCACCGCGATGGCGCTGCATCATGTGCGGGATGTAGCTCTTGTATTGAAGCGCTTTCACCCGCTGCTGAGCCAAAACGGGGTGTTGCTCATTGCAGACCTCGACCGGGAGGATGGTTCCTTTCATGATGATCCGACCGGGGTGGAGCATCACGGCTTCAAGCGCGACTGGATGCTCAATGCCCTATGGGACGCCGGGTTCAAAATGGTCGAGATTTGCACTGCCCACACGATTGTGAAACCTGCGGCATCAGGCGACAAACCTCGCAGTTACCCCGCTTTTTTCATGGCCGCGCGGGTTCGCCCCGAACATTAGCTATCGACGAGGGTTGATTTAGCGCTGCAATGGATACACCCGTGAGATAGAATCTGCGCATGTCTCGCTTTTTTCAACGCGGTGGTGCCTGGGTGCTGGGTCAAAGCGTGCTGCTCGGGGCAGTCGTTTTGCTGGCGGTATTTGTGCGTGGGGGTGGATTCCATCCTCTGATCATCATTTTGGGAGCGGGTTTGATGGTCGTTGGCGCGGGCGTCGCGCTTGCGGGAGCATTGGCCCTCGGCAGAAACCTTACCCCGTTTCCAAAACCAACGGAGCAGGCCCAACTGGTGCAGCACGGCATTTACGCGGCAATCCGCCACCCGCTCTACACCAGCGTTATTTTGATGTCGATTGGTTGGGCGTTGGTTTGGCAAAGCTGGCCAGCACTGCTGGTTGCTGTGACGCTGATCCCTTTCTTCCATGCAAAGGCGCGCCACGAGGAATGCTGGCTACGGCAGAAATTCCCTGAATATGCGGATTACGAAAGGCGGGTTCGCCGCTTCATCCCGTGGCTATATTAACGTGACCTGTTTCCTTCCATGATCTTCGCTCTCTTACTCGCATCGCTCATCGGTCTGTCGCTGGGGTTGCTCGGCAGCGGCGGTTCCATCATCACGCTTCCGGTGATGGTTTACATCGCAGGGATTCCCGTGAGCCAGGCGGTTGGGATGTCGTTGGTGGTCGTGGGCGGCACCAGTGCGGTGGGAAGCTTTTTGCGCTTCCGACAGGGCGAGTTCGCAGGCCGGGCGGCGATTCTTTTCACCGTCAGCGGAATGATCGGGGCTTTTTACGGCGCAAAGCTGACACACCTCGTGGAGTCAAAAACGCTGATGCTTCTCTTCGGCAGTCTGATGCTGATAGTCGGCACAGCCTTGCTTCGGAAACGCGCCGTAACGGCTGAACCAAAGTCATGCCATCTGGTGCAGTGCCTGACCGTCGGTGCCCTGGTGGGCGTTTTGACTGGCTTTCTCGGTGTCGGTGGCGGGTTTTTGATTCTGCCCGCGCTGGTCTTGTTCGCCGGGTTGGAGATGAAGACGGCCATTGGCACCTCACTGGCCATTATTTCGCTCAATAGCACGGCTGGCGTCATGGGGCAACTTCGCTATGTATCGCTCGATTGGACGCAAACACTCAGCTTCCTGTCAGTGGCGGTTGTTGGGATGTTCGGCGGACAATGGCTGGCCAAGCGACTTTCTTCTCAATCGCTCCAACGCGGGTTTGCCTGGGCCATCATCGTGCTGGGGCTATTTCTATTGGCGAAGAACCGATGACTTTTTAGGGATATTTTCCGCTCTTCACGTTCTCTTAAGGTTCTTTTGCGTAATCTGGCACGTATGAAGAGAATACCCATTGCCATCGCGCTGGCGCTCGCCGTGTCAACGCTCAACACATTCGCACAACAACCCGGAGGCGGCGAACGCCCTCCCCGTGATGGAGAAAAAGTGGAGACACTCACCAATGAACAGACCAAGCAGGTCAAGGTGATCCTTTCCAAATACAACCCAAGCACGATCACGGCTGAACAGGCGAAAGCCATTCACGCGGCTTTTCAACAAGCCGGTCTCCCGGGCGGTCCAGCGATGAACGAGGTGGTCGCAGACGCTGGTTTTAGCCCAGACAAGCTGCGTGACCTCGACCCGCCCCCAACTCAGCCTGCTGGCAACGGAGACCAACCTGCGCCAAAAAGCGAGGTGGGCAACCGCCCGCAGGGTGGCGACAACCAGAGCCATTCCACAGATAGGAAAACGGGCGGGGCGCAGCAGTATTCCATCGAGCAAGCAGCCTCCGACAATGCGCAACTCCACACCATCGCTTTCAATGGACTTGCGTTTGTGACCGGCGATTTCGGCGCGGACACCTTTCTGCCTCCGGGAAAAGTGTGCGACTTTTCCGGCTTCCAGTATATGCGGGATATTGATGCCGCGCACAAGGGGCACAACCCGATGTTTCTCGACCGGGTTGCGGGCAATGTGTTGCATGTCCTCACGGACGAGCAGCGCGCCCTGTTCGAAAAAACGGCGCGGCAGGAGGCGGTGCAGTTGCGGGCGCTGGCAGAGAAACGCCTTCCGCTCATCAAGGCGTTCTGCCGGGAACTTGACGGGAGCATCCCTGCCGGAAGCCAGGGATTGAACAAGGCTGCGGTCATCCAGTATGTGGGCGAGATTTTCGCTACGGATGCCGAAATAAGCTACCAGCGCGCCCAAGTCTTTGGCCAAGTGGCCGCTTCCTTGAACCCGCAGCAAAAGGAATACCTCGCCAAGATGAAATTCGGCGATTTCAACACCTGGCCTGCCGTGGAAATGGATCAATACAAACTCCCCAGGGGCACGGAAAAAATGATCAACGTGGCCTACATGACCTACGCCAGCGAGTTCTTCAGTTGGTATGCGGGGTCGGTCAAGGCAGACACCTACTTCTGCCCGGAGCGCCACGGCACCTACTTTGGCGGGTTCTACATGAAGGACATGCCCGCCATGGGCAAGCGCGACTTCAATATCAGCACGTCCGTAACGGGCGACAGCGGCAAGGAGTTTCTCAATATCCTGATCGAGAGCCAGCGCAAGAACATCACCGCCATCCCCGCTTTGCAACACAAGGCGCTCCAGGAAGTCATCAAGGTGCGTGAGGCCATCTCCATGGAACTGCGCAAGTTCCTTGGCGGGAAACAAGCCGACAAGAAAACTGTGCTTGCGCTGGGTCGTCGCTATGGCGAGCTGGACGGCGAGATGTCCTACTATTATGCGACGGCGTTTGCGAAGGCGAACCGGACTTTGACGGCGGAACAGCGCAAGGCACTGCTAAAGCTGCGCAACCTCGATGGATACACCAGCGCCCCTGCCTACATCTATTCCGACCCTGTCCGTGAAGAGTTCAAACTGCCGGATACGGATCGCTTCTTCTTTGCTCCGAAAGCAGCGGCTGGGAATGTCCAATGAGAACCGATTCCCTCCAGGGAACAACGCCTCAGTCCTTTTTTCCGGTTTGCAAGCGATACGCTGATGCTGCGAGCGGATGGCAATGGAGTCTCATAGCACTGGTGATCCTCGTGGCAAGTGTGGCAAGAGGCATTCTACTGTTCGACACCCCTCTGATGCCGGGAACGAACGGAGTTTACTATCTCGTTCAGGCACGCTCGCTGCTTTTGCATGGCTCATTGGGACTGCCCGATTTGCCGCTGACGTTCTACGTGCAAGCGTCGCTGGCGCAAATCATACAGCCGATCTCCGGCTGGGATATTGACTCATGCATTCTCTTTGCGGTGAAGCTGACGGATTCGGTGCTACCTGCATTGGCGGCACTGCCTGTGGCTTTGCTGGTGCGACGCTGGATTAAGGGTGCTGGCTCCCCTAGTTGGATCGCACCTATTGCTGCGGCGATTGTAACGCTGAACGCACCCATGTTGGACATGGTGGGCAGCCTTGGAAAAAACTCTCTTGGGTTGCTATGGCTCGCCGCGCTCTTGCTCTTCATTCATCTCTGGATAAGCCATCCGACATGGAAAAATGCAGCGGGCGTAATTGGCTGCTGGGGGTTGACCGCTGTAACGCATATTGGCGTATTCGGTGCATCACTCGTGTTCGGTGGTTTGGCGCTCGCGCTTTATCTCGGGCTGGAACGAGGCCGGGCGTGGCGTGCATTGTGGCCGCTGTTGATCGCAGGGGTTGCTGTGTGCGCACTCGCGGCGGGAATCGTGCTATGGAAATTCGATGCTCATCGTATTCAGCGGCTCGCAGAAGCATTGATCCATCCCTCGGACTTCCTGACCGGCAACAATATGGGGGCGCAGGGCGGTCACGGAGGAGGCCCACCGATGCCGGGGTTTCCTGGCGGGCGTGCAGCTTTTCTGTATCGGCTGCCGTCCCTGGCATTTGCCCTTACTGCCATCGCGGGCTTGGTGACTTGCTGGCGGTGTCGTGCCGTGCTTCCAGCGGCAGATATTTGTGTGGTGGGCGCGTGCGCGGTCGGGGTTCTGGTGCTGACGGGGCCGTGGGTGCAGGGGGATAAAACGGCCCGGTTCAACCTGATTGCGATCACGCCTGCGGCCATTGCGGGGTCATTTGCCTTGCTGCACTGCAAGCGCCAATGGCTGCGCGCCGGGCTCTCTCTGCTCATCGCGGTTTGCATGATTGGGCCGTCCTTCGAAATGCTTCGTCACGGGGGGAAGCCGATTGTGAACGAAGAAGGACTGCGCGAACTACGCTCCCTTGCCCCGCTAATCGTGAACCCGGATAAAACCCTCATCGCGGCGAGGCACGGCATGGAGTGGTGGACGGCGTGGATCCTGCACACGCACATCGCGCAAGTCCCCGCGTTGCGGACAGCAGACTGGCAGACATTTGACGCCGTTTTCTTTCTGCGTTCCAAGAAAGATAACCGTTTAATGCCAGGGGGTGGGTTTGCTCGGCCTCCTGGCCCGCCTCCCGGAGGTCCGCGACGCAGTGCGAACCCCATGGCGGAACCAGAGATTCCTTCAGATGCCGAAATCGTTCATGAGGGGGATACATTCATCCTCGCTCGCATTGCTGCGCCACCAAGATTTGTCGCTGAACAAACCGCGTTGGAAAAATAGAAATGGTCTTTGTTGTAGCCCAAAGCCTATGAAGCTCTTGCGGCGCTTCAAGGAAAGCGCATCAATCATTTGTCTAGGATGCGCTACGCGGACTCTTGCTCCCCGTCGGCAAGCGCACTTTAAACGTGCTGCCTTGCCCCGGTTCGCTGACGACTTCAATCGACCCGCCGTGTGCCTGGACAATGGCTTGGGTGATCGCCAGCCCGAGGCCGGAGTGCCCCTGTGCGCCGGAGCGGGCTTTGTCCACCCGGTAGAAGCGCTCAAAGATGTGCGGGAGATCGGCGGGCGGGATTCCCATGCCCGTGTCGCTGACGCAAAAAACCGCGGCGTCGGGCTCGCAGAGCACGCTTGCCCGCACGCTGCCGCCGGGCCGGTTGTAATGGATGGCGTTGGCAAGTAGGTTGCTGGCTACTTGGGCGAGCTGCCCCGCGTTGCCCCGGCAATGTGCCTGTAAAAGTTCCAGCTCCAGATGGATGTTTTGCTCGTTAGCCAAGGGACGCATAAGCTCAACCGCTTCTCCGACGATGCCACCCAGATCGCACGATTCCAGCGTGGCAGGAGTCTCGGCGGAGTCAAGCCGCGCCAGCGTCAGGAGGCATTCGATGAGGCTACGCATGCGTTGGGCGGCGCGCTGGCAAGCTGCAAGGCTTTCGCGGTATTCCGCTGCCGGACGTTCGCGGGCCAGCGCGGTCTGGGTTTGCGTGAGGACCACGGCCACAGGCGTGCGCAGTTCGTGCGAGGCATCGGCGGTAAATTGCGCCTGCCGGGCGAAGCTGGCTTGCAGTCGGGCAAAGGTGTTGTTGAGGTCGAGGGCGAGCTGACCGAGTTCGCTGTCTGTGTCGGTAGTGTGGATGCGCTGGGCGAGATCGCCGGTGGCGATTTTTGCCGCGGTGGCACTGATATCCGCGATGGGGTGCAGGGCGCGCGTCGAAACCCACCAACCTCCGGCCAGTCCGAGCAGGAGCACTGCGCTGCCTGCGCCGCCGAGCAACCATGCAAAGCGGCGAATGTCGGCGAGTTCGCTACGAATATCGCGGCCCACGAGCAGGCATTCTCTCGATGGGGCTGTTTGAAAGCACTCGCGGAGTGTTCCGCGCGACCGAAAAGCAGGCGGTCCAGGTATCCGTTCCGGACGCGGGGCGTCGGATGGTGCGGAGGTGGAAAGAACGCCCGGCTGGTCATTCGGAAGCCATACGATGTAGTAAAATTCCTGCCCCGGGATGCCTTCAAACAGGCTCGCCTCGCGGGCGGGCAATCGCAAATTGGCAGGCTCCGGGAAAGAATTGCCGAATGGCGGCCTGTTTGCAGGCGGGAAGCCACGGGGCCTGGGCCGGTCGGGAGGCGGACTGGTTTCGGGGCGCATCATGCCTGCGACGATTCCCATGCGCTGTTCCAATTCATGGTCAACGCGGTTCAATTGATTTGCCCGTTGCAGTTGCCAGGCCGTGAAGCCAAAACCCGTGAGCACGAACACGAGCAGCAACCCATGCCAGAGCTGCAGCTGCCAGCGGATGGAGTGAAAGTATTTCATTCGATGCAATAGCCGTGACCTCTACGAGTGGCAATGAACTCGGCACCGAGTTTCTTGCGAAGGTTGGAAACATGCACATCCAGGAGGTTGGAGAGCGTGTTTTCGTCCTCATCGAACAGGTGCTCGTAAAGGGTGCTGCGGGTGACCGTTTCGCCCCGGTGCAGAGCGAGAAATTCCACCAAGGCATACTCGCGGGCGGTGAGCGCGACAGGATTCCCGCAGAGAGTGACATGGCGGGCGGCGGTATCCATAACCACGCTCCCGATCTCGATGATGTTGCGTGTCTGCCCCACCGTGCGGCGGATGAGCGCACGCAATCGCGCAAAGAGTTCGTCGAGGTCGAACGGCTTCACCAAGTAGTCATCCGCGCCGGTGTCCAAGCCGCGCACCCGGTCGCGGGCGGCATCGCGGGCGGTGAGCATCAGCACGGGCGTCTTCTTGGATTGACGCAGGCGCTGGAGTATTTCCCAGCCATCAAGGAGAGGCAGCATCACGTCGAGCACGATGGCATCATAGTCGGCGCTCTCCGCTTTATAGAGGCCCACCTTGCCGTCTGTTGCGGTATCGACGGCGTAACCCTCTTCGCGCAACGCCCTTGCCAGACTCGCAATAAGATCGGCTTCGTCTTCGATGAGCAAAATTCTCATGAGTGGTGGTTAGTATAAATGATGGCTTGGGTTTCGGATAGGCCCCAGCTTGCTAAAGCAAAAATAGCAGAACCAACATTAAGATGGGATGAAGAAACACCTGAAGATTGAGGGAATATTTTGCGCTTCTTCACGTTCTCTTAATGTTCGTGCGCGTAATCTGGTGCCGTGAAACAAATGAAAGGCACAACGCTATGAAGAAAACATCCATGATAATCGCGCTGGCATGCGCCGCGTTAACGCTCAACACCCTCGCGCAAGATGCCGGTGGCCCGCCGCCGCCCGAGGGAACCCCCGGTCAGAGGCGGGGCGGGGTTCATCTGCTGCCACCGCATGCCGCGGAGCAACTGAACCTGACCGCTGACCAGCAGAAGCAACTGGCGGAGCTGGAGGCTGAGGTTAAGGCGAAAATCGAGAAAATTCTGACGCCTGAGCAACTGGAACAGTTAAAGAAGATGCGTCCACCGCAGCACCAAGGCGGCTCCGGCGGCAAAAGCAGTGAAAGTCAGCCCAATGTTCCCCATTAAATAATTCCCTACAGTGATGGTGAATCATCCCGATCCACGCAGCATTTCGCCATGTCGTCGTGGATCGCCTACGTCCAAAAACGAACGCCCCGACGGCTGAAGTCGTGCTGGAAATCCCACTTTTGTTAATTAGAATCTGCGATGAAAGGGCACAACCCATGAAACAATCCCTTGTTCTCTTCGCCCTTCTCACAGCTTCGGCCTGCGCAATGGCAAGCCCCTTGAGTTACCCCATCGTCGATACCGGCCAGAGCCGCTGCTATGACAATCGAACCGAGATCGCGCCGCCAAAATCGGGGCAGCCGTTTTACGGTCAAGACGCACAGTATCAACGCCACCCCTTTCGTTATGCCAGCAGCGCCGATGGTCTCACCGTTTGTGACCAAACCACCGGCTTGACGTGGCAACGCAGCCCGGACACGGATGGCGATGGCGTTCTCACGCGAAAGGATAAACTCACGTGGGAACAAGCCCAAGCGCAGCCAGCGAAACTCAACGCCGCAAAGTTTGGCGGGTTTGGCGACTGGCGGCTGCCCTCCATCAAGGAGCTGTATTCGCTCTTCAATGCAAGCGGCACCGATCCCAGCGGCCCCTCCAACATGGACACTTCCGTTCTGACGCCCTTCATTGACACGAAATACTTCAAGTTCGCCTATGGGGACACGCGCACCGGCGAGCGCGTCATTGATTCCCAATACGCTTCGAGCACCAAATATGTCGGCAAATCCGCCCGCGTAGGCGGCAAACTTTTTGGCGTCAATTTCGCGGATGGCCGGATCAAAGGCTATGATCTGCAAATGCCGGGCGGTGCCGAAAAGACGTTTTTTGTGCAGTGCGTGCGCGGCAATCCCGGCTATGGGAAAAACGATTTCCACGACAACAACGACGGCACCATCACCGACCGCGCCACGGGCCTGATGTGGTCCAAGGCGGATAGCGGCCAGGGGATGAACTGGCAGGATGCGCTGGCTTGGGTCCAAAAGAGGAACGCGGAGAAATTCCTCGGCCACGACGACTGGCGACTCCCCAGCGTGAAGGAATTGCAGAGCATCGTGGACTACACCCGCTCACCCGACACGACGCATTCCCCCGCCATGGATCCGGTCTTCCACTGCACCCCCCTCACCAACGAGGGCGGCAATACGGATTACCCGTGCTACTGGTCGGCGACGACCCATGCGGGGTTCCGTGGCGGGGAAGCCGCGATGTATGTGGCTTTCGGGCGGGCGGCGGGCTGGATGTCGCCGCGAGCATTGGCGGGCGGTCCGCCAGAACGGCGCGGCGGCTTCGGCCCCGGCCCGGGCGGGCCACCGCAGGGGCAAGACGCGGGCGATTACCACTTTGTGGATGTCCACGGCGCGGGCGCCCAGCGCAGCGACCCGAAAGCCGGAGATCCCGCCGCATTTCCACACGGACGGGGCCCTCAGGGGGATGTCATCCGTATCACCAACTACCTCCGCCTCGTGCGCTACGGCTTGCCACACCAAGACCAGAAAACACGCTAGATGTTTGAAACGTATGAAACTCCCCACCAGCCGAAGAAAATTCATCGGAATCCTCGCTTGCTCCATCGCCAGCTTTCTCGTGCCAGTGATGGCGCAAGACGAACGGAAGCGTGACGGCAAAGGCGGGCGGTGGAGAAGGGATGAGGAAGATTACGCGCTTCCGCCAGAACTCGCCGCATTCGGCCTGCTTTCCCTGGTGCTCGGGCGTGCCAGCAACCGATCCGTCACCGTCAGCGCATTGGCAAAAGAACCGATGGAAGTCTTTTTTGAATGCGGCACGGCATCGGGCGCATACAACCGCAGGAGTGCGCTGCTTGCGCTTGCCGCAAGCGTCCCGGTGGAATGTGTTTTTGACAACCTCCTGCCGAACACGGAATACTTCTACCGGGCGCAATTTCGCAAACCGGGCGCTGCCAAGTTCGACACGAGGCCGGAGTGCCGCTTTCACACGCAACGCACCTCCGGCAGCACCTTCACCTTTGGCGTTCAAGGCGACACCCACCCGGAACGCCCCCAGATGAGCCACCCCTCCTTGTATGCCCGAACGTTGCTCCAGGCGGCGGCGGCAAAGCCCGATTTTTACCTCTGCATGGGCGACGATTTCAGCGTGGAAAAGCTGCGTGAAATCAATGCGGCCACCCTGGCCCAGCCCTACCTCCTTCAGCGTCCATTTCTTGGCTTGATCGGGCAGTCCGCGCCGGTCTTCCTGCTCAACGGGAATCACGAACAGGCGTCGCTTGCCAATTACAACCAGAGTGACATCCGCCACGACGTCGCAGTCGGCGTGCAGAACGCCCGCAACCACTTTTTCCCCACGGTCGCTCCCGATGGCTTCTACACCGGCAACGCCGAGCCGATGAAAGCCATCGGTGCCATGAAGGACTATTACGCCTGGACGTGGGGGGACGCCCTCTTCGTGGTGCTGGACAACTACTGGCACTCACCCGCACAGGTGGACAGCGGATTCCATGGCGGAGCCGACGGCCGCAAGGATCATGACGACAAGAAGAACCGCGACTGGTGGGGGATCACCATGGGGGATGCGCAATACCAGTGGTTCAAGCGAACGCTCGAACAAAGCAAAGCCAAATACAAATTCGTCTTTGCCCATCATGTGCTCGGCACGGGCCGCGGCGGCATCGAGTGCGCGGATCTGTATGAATGGGGCGGGCGGAACAAACGGGGCGATTGGGAATTTAAAGAACATCGGCCCGGCTGGGAGTTGCCCGTGCATCAACTGATGGTCAAACACGGGGTCACGATTTTCTTTCAAGGGCACGATCACCTCTTCGCGTGCCAGGAGAAGGACGGCATCATCTATCAAGAAGTGCCCATGCCGTGCGACCACGGCTACGTGGCTTACAACCAGGAGCGCTATGAATCCGGCGTCAAGCTGCCCAATTCGGGTTACTTGCGCATCAACGTTTCTCCGCAACAGGTGAAAGTCGATTATGTGCGCAGTTATCTGCCGAAAGATGAAACCACCCAGCAAAAAACAGGCGATGTCGCCCACAGCTATGTCATCCAACCGAAAATCAGCCATGTGTAAGGAGTTCTTCAGCACTCTTTTTCTTCTTGCCTCTTTCTTGCTGGTCGGGAGTAGAACTCAGGCGCGTGAGGAAAACCGCGGACATCGCACGCAGGGGGCTGCAAATGTTTTTAACGTCAGCGTTCCCGCCCATCCGTTTGATTTGATCCTGGCCCGCCCCGAGAAAAACTCGGCCACCCTGAGCGTGCTGGCATATCAGGACATGGAAGGCTTTGTGGCTTACGGCACGCAGTCGGGAACCTACCCCATGCAGACGCCTGTGCGACAGTTCAAGAAAGGCGAACCGCTTGAAGTGATCCTCAGTGGACTGCAAGCCAATAGCCAATATTACTATCAATTCCGCTCGCACCAAATCGGCAACCAGCAATTCACTCCCACTCCCCAATACACCTTTCACACCGCGCGCCCTCCGGGCAGCAGCTTTGTCTTTACCATGACGGCGGATGCGCACCTGGACGAGCACACGAGCCCGGAGGTGTATGACCGGACACTGGGCAACATCCGGGCCGATCAACCGGATTTTCACATCGACCTCGGCAACCTCTTCATGACGGACAAGCACGCCAGCCGGGATGAGGCCGCCGCACAATATCTGGCGCAGCGCTATTATCTTGGACAAATCGGGTGTTCCGTCCCGGTTCTTCTCGCGTTGGGGGTCCATGATGGGGAAAACGGGAAAGATGACAACGGCACGGGCGACTGCCTCGCAGTCTGGTCCAACCAGATACGCAGGAGCTACTTTCCGAATCCTGTTCCCGACGGTTTCTACACTGGAAACACCGTGCCGAAAACGCCCTCCGGCCTGCTTCAAAACTACTACGCATGGGAATGGGGCGATGCGCTCTTCGTCGTGCTCGATCCTTTTCGGTATTCGGTTCGCCAGCGTGGGGGCGGCGGAGATGGCTGGGGATGGTCCCTCGGGTTGTCACAGTATCAGTGGCTCAAACAAACCCTTGAGCAAAGCCGGGCCAAATACAAATTTGTATTCCTCCATAACCTCTTGTGCGGGGATCAGGCGGCACGCGGCGGGGTGGAAGTGGCTGCATTCAACGAATGGGGCGGCAAGAATGCGGACGGCAGCGATGGTTTTAAGGAGCACCGCCCCGGCTGGGACGCCCCGATTCACCAACTCCTCGTGCGCAACCACGTCGCGGCGGTGTTCAAAGCGCATGACAATTTCTACGCCCAGCAGGAACTCGATGGGATTGTCTATCAAATGATCCCGCAGCCCAGCTTCGCCGGAAACGACCGCATCCGAGATCTGGAAACCTATGGTTATAAAAAGGGCACGTTTCTCGGCAATTCGGGGCACGTCCGCGTGAGCGTCGCGCCGGACAAGGTGACCGTGGAATACGTCCGCTCACGGCAGCCCAAAGACGAGACGCTAGAGCACAAGAACGGGGAAGTCGCCCACCGCTACTCCATTCATTAGGAGGCAAACTCATGAAATGCCCGTTCCTGCTCTTCGCTCTACTGGCTGCTTCAGGATACGTCGCCGCAAGTCCGGCCAACTCTTCCATGGCCAAAACGCGCAGTTCCACTGCCACCCCTTCCACTGCTTGCGTAATCTTGGAAGATTAAAACGGCATTATGAGAGTGCTCATCACCGGCGGCGCGGGCTTTATTGGGAGCCATCTCGTCCAATATTTTCAGGGTAAGGCCGAAGTGCGCGTGCTCGACAATTTACGCACCGGTCATCGGCGGAATCTCAACGGCTTTGATTTCGAATGGATGGAGGGGTCTATTTTGGATCGCAATCTGGTAAAGAGGGCCGTGGACGGCGTGGACCATGTTTTCCATCTCGCCGCCCTCGTCAGCGTGCCGGAGTCTATGGCCAAGCCGCAAGAGTGCGTAGAACTCAACGTGACAGGATTACTCAACGTGCTGGAAGCGGCGGACAGCGCGGGAGTCCGCAAACTCGTTCTGGCCAGTTCAGCGGCAATTTATGGGGACAACCCGACCGTGCCGAAGGTTGAAACCACGGTGCCCGAGCCCCGGAGCCCCTACGCAATTACCAAACTTGACGGCGAGTATTACAACGCGCTGTTCACCACCGAGGGTCGCCTGGAAACAGCCTCCCTTCGGCTCTTCAACGTCTTCGGTCCACGCCAGGATCCCACCAGCGCTTATGCCGCAGCGGTGCCGATCTTTATTCACAAAGCGCTGGCTGGACAACCGCTCACGATTTACGGAGATGGCGAGCAGACGCGCGACTTTATCTATGTCAAAGACGTCGTCGCGGCCCTCGCCTTTGCAGCGACCACCCCCGGAGTTACCGGCGTGTTTAATGTCGGCTATGGCGTGAGCACGCCGATCAATGATATTGCCCGCACTATCATTGCCGAGGCGGGGTCACAGTCGGAGATCCGCCACGAACCGGCGCGCGCGGGCGACGTCAAGCATTCGCTGGCATCGGTGGATCGTCTGCGCTCCGCCGGGTTCCGTCCCGTAAGCAATCTGCGCGACGGGCTGGCTGCCACGCTGCGTTACTTCCAGCAACTCTAACTTCGATTAAACAGCACACATTCACTGTCGGCGGTGTGATCGGGATTGCTGCAAATGAGGCGGGTCGTTTGACCCGCCTCAGGTGTTTGATATTTCGCTCGTTCTATCTATTGCGCACCAGGAAACACAACCCTGTAAATCGCCGTGGTATTGTCGCCGTAGGTGGCGGTGTAAGTGATGTCCCCTTGGTGATTGACGCTGCGGGTTTGGCCGGGAGTATCCGATGTAGAGTTGAACAACCCAATGCCGGTGGAGATTTTGCTGCTGTTTCCGGGTTGAGGATCACCTTTGCGGGCAATCAAGTGCAGTTGACCCTTGGCGTCCACAGCCCATATACCTTGATTATTCGCGGCTGTTACTCCTTTGGTTCCAACCAAGTCAGCCAACAGGACAACACCTCTATCCGACAACACGAACTGCCTGAAGTTCGCAAAAAGGGTTCCGGTCGGGCAATCTGGTGCCTGGGTTTGTGTGCGGGCCACCAGGGTCACTGTTCCGCTTGTTGCGATCCAGATTCCGGTGGTCCCACCGTCTGCGACCGCCCCTCCGGATTGCAGAGTGCCAGGGAATGCAACTTGCCCTTTATTGTTGATGACCGGGTTCCCCAGTGTTGTAAATATGCCTGTTGCCGTGCCGCCAACGGACGCCTTGCCTGATGTGCGTGCAACGCATTGGCAAGCGGTTCCGCTATCGAGCCATATACCCGTATTATTTTGGGTGGTTATCGTGGAGTTTCCAGACACGGACGCCCAAAATGCGACTTGCTGTGCGTTGTTGATGGCGGGACTGCCAAACGTACTAAAAAGTGCTCCAGGAATGCCGGTAATCGCATCCCCTTGCAGGGCTATGATTTCTCCTGTTCCTGACATGAATGCGAAAATACCTTGAGCGCCATTGGTGAAGGTTGCCCACACGACGACGTCGCCCGTGCTGTTAAAGCTGCGGGTTTGCCCACCCACCACTGCGGGGGTGGCAAATGCAGAGAACGATTTCAGGGTTACGGTGGTGTTATTGAGGCTCCAAGCGGTTCCATTGCGGAGGACTTGGCGGAGTTTTCCCCCGGAGTTGATGGACCAAATTCCAGCACTGTTGTTCGCAGTAACCAACCCGGCTTTTATATTCAGCGTGCCGGAGAAGATCAGGATTCCTGTGTCCGTCAATGCGAACGGTCCGACCGCTGCAAGGGTTGCCGTGCCGCCGATAACTGGAACGGAATCCCCGACACTCACCGCCGGTTTCAAAGCGCCGGAAATATCCGACCAGATACCGGTGACACTCGCTGTTCCCACCCTGGCGGTGGCCATGAATGCGACTTGGCCTTGGCTATTGAGCACGGGATCCCCCATCCCCGTGAATACCCCGTTTGCCGTTCCAGCGGACAAAAGGGCGGTTCCGTTTGTTTGTGCAACCAAGCGTGGGGTGGCGCTGCCGGTTTGCCCCCAAATCCCGGCATTGACACCAGAGGAGCCCGATTTGTAAGCCACGGTGTCGTTGTCGGCGATGATGGGATTGGCCCCGGAGGATACCGCCAGACTGACTGTTTGTTTTATCATGCCTACCTGGCTGGTGGATGCGCTTACGGTCACGCTTTGGGTTGAAGCACTTGACCCTCCGGCATTACTGGTGGTCAGGGAAGCCGTGAAGTTTCCGGGGACGCTGTAGACATGCGTTGGATTTTTGGTCGTGCTGATACTGCCATCGCCAAAGCTCCAGAGCCATGCCGTGGGAGCGTTCGTGGAAGAGTCCGAAAAAGTCACAGTTTGGCCAACAAGGGGAGCGGCAGGCAAAAACTGGAAGGATGTCACTGGCGCGATGGCCGCTGAAAACAGGTAGTCGGTGTTGGCAATATACGGCGAGAGAAAACTCACATCAGTGATGGGAGCAGAATAGAGGAAAGGTGTGGTGCAAACGGAGAAGTCGAAGGTGGTCCCGCTGGAATATGTTCCAGAAAGGATGGTCTTTCTCAAGGTCGTGAGCTGGGTCTTCTGCGTGTCCGTCAATGACTTGTAAACCTGGGCAAAGACGGTGGCGTAGTTATAATTGTTTTCACCATCGAGATCGCCATAGGTTCCAGAAAGCGCGAGCACTTGGGCATTGACGCTGTCGCTCGAAGCCGTTGAGACGAGAAGGCTGCGCAGCAGCGTGGCAATTTGCGTCCTGACCGAAACAATGTTGGTCATGCCGGCATAGAGATTATTTCTCTGTAGATCCACCAGGCTGGAGATTTGGGTAGCTTGACTTGCTGTGACGTATCCCTTGGAACTGTCGCAGATGGCTGCCCCGGCAGTGGCAGTGAGTTGCTCGCTAATGCTGTAGCCTGGCTGGCCAACGGCTGGGGCATCCTTAATGTAGAACCCTCCATAGTAGGTGCCGTGCCGCTCCGGGCAGAAATAGACATCAGCCGTCACCGAACCGGCATACCAACTGAACAAGTCGCCCGCGTAGGTCATTACGGCCACAGCGGCATCCGGGGAGAGCCCTTGCGTTTTGCTCTTCACTTGGTCGTCCGTGATGCTGGGCCAGGAACTCCATCCTTTGCCCTTCATTGCATCCAGATAAGCCTTCTGGGTGGAGGTCATTGAGCTGTAAATATTTGCATAGAGCAAGGCGCGGTCGAAAGCGATCTGCCCATCCAGCAGATAAAGCTCATGGGATGCCTGTTTCACGGCTGTAAGACTGAGCCCGGTGGTATTTACCGGCAAATCCCCGGAGAGGAGGCGGCGGAACGCCTGCATCAAGGCAAAGCGTTTATATCCGTAGAGGTTGATCTGGGTGGTCTGTGTTGCCGCGAGCGCCTTCAATTGTGCCAGTTGGCTGTCGTTGAGAATGTACAGGACGTTGTAAGCAACCCTCGTCAGGAAACTGGTGTTGTGACCCATGTTGTCGGGGTCATTATCTCGCAGGTATTGAAAGCCGGTATAGTCGGCCACCTTGCCTGGAGGAAAAAAGGACTGGGCATCCAAGTTCCCCGTCATCATCCCAAGGCCATCAAACCCCAAAGTGGAGCGTTGCGCTCCATCAGAAAGGGTCTGCGCCATGTTGAATGCGGGCGTGCTTGTTGTGCCAGACGTTTGAGCGACACCAAGGGTGCCGCTGAAGATTAGCGAGGCAAGAGCCAGTGCGATGATGTGAAGTTTTTTCATAGTGTTGGGCTTTTCCTTTGTTTCACGCCACCAGATTACGCAAACGAACCTTAAGAGAACGTGAAGAACAGAAAATATTGACGCTTTTTAAAAAATCAGTGGAAACGGAAACTCCCTCTGCATTACGAATGTCGCCTTCAACAGCACAAAGAAACCCCATGGAGCGTTTACATAGTGGTTCTCTGTTTGGTTTGGTTGACTGCTCCGACATTACTACCGCCGGGCGAGGCGTGATCGAATTTGCGGATACTGGGATTGATCCGATCTGCTTTCGAAATCAGAATCAGAGCAAGGTTTTGGCAGAGGACGTGATGGCGTTATAAGCTCTTCACGTTCTCTTAAGGTTCGTTTGCATAGACTGGCACCGTGAAAAACGAGAAGGTCTTCATCAGCGGCCTGCGGCAGGCGGTTGGATGTCCAGTCATGAACATCTGGGAAGAAGGATTTTGCCTCGAATACATTGGGCGCATGGAGTGTGTCGTGCGGGATATCCTCGATCTATTGGCCCAAAAGCATACAGGGAAAATGGCTGAACTCACCCTGGCGCTCAGTGAACTGGCCGAGGATTGCAGAGATGGGATTGAGCGATTTGGCCTCTGGCGCGAGGACGAACGCTCCCTGTACGAAATTGTAGATCGTATCGACGCCAAGGCTTCCCTCATCTTTAACGGGATTGGCTTTTTTGAGGAAATCGGATCGCCAGTCTCTGAATCCGATGCAGTAGTTGAGGCGATTGGGATGCACCTACCCCGTCTTGCCTGAAAGGAGATCATAGCATGAAATGGCAACCACCAATCACGGCGATACCCGATGGCTCAGATTTTTGCAGTAAGCCAGGGCCTACTTATGCCAAACGGGCACAAGCAAAGCTGAAATGATTTTTGAAAGCGGCCCTCATTGACTCCCGTCTTCATCTTATCTTAAGGTTGATTAGGCTATTTTCCCCTGTAGCAAGCTGCGTCCTATCCAAAATGGGCAATGCGGCAGTCTGCCACGCACAAACCCATGAAAATTTTGGCATTTAAAACGCAGTCAAACCCATGGTCGCCGCCACGCCGATTGCATGGGTGTTCACCTGACTTCATGCAATCCCCATCAAACACCAAACCCACCTTCACCATCACGCATTAAACGTATGCTATCAGCCCCAGCTTTGGAGCCTATTAAGGAGGTGAACCAAGAACCGCGGCCAAAAAAGCCGATGCCCCGCGGCAGCGGCCTCACGGTGCTCGTGCCGGCCTATAACGAAGGGGAGAGCATCCTGGATACGATCCGCAGCCTGCAAAACCAGACCCGCCCTATAGACCAGATCATCATCATTGACGACTGCTCTTGCGATAACACCGGGGATATCGCACGGGCCGCTGGGGTGTGCGTCATCCGTCCGCCGGAGAATACCGGTTCCAAGGCGGGAGCCCAAAACTACGCGCTGGAATTTGTGGATACGGACATGTGTATGGCGATTGACGCCGACACGGTTCTTGCGCCCGACGCGATTGAAAAGATCGTTGCCGCTCTCGAGGGGACTACCGTTGCAGCCGCCTGCGGCTTTGTCCTCCCCCGCCATGTGCGGACTGTCTGGGAGCGCGGGCGCTATGTGGAATACCTCTTCGCGTTCACGTTCTTCAAGCAGGTGCAGGATTACTACGGCAAGCCGCTCATCGCATCAGGGTGTTTCTCAGTCTATCGCTCCGATATCCTAAAAGAGATGGGCGGTTGGTCGCGACGCACGCTGGCGGAGGATATGGACCTGACCTGGAGCCTCTACGAGACCGGTTACAAGGTGCGGTTTATCGCGGACGCCGTCAGCTACCCCATTGAGCCACAGAACTACCACTTCATGAGCTGCCAGCTCAAGCGCTGGTCCCACGGGTTCCTCCAGAACATCCGGGTTCACTGGCGCGGCGTTCTCGAAGTGCCATTCCTGCGCACGGCGGTGGCTGTCTCGCTGTGGGATGGCGTTGTAGCCTCCCTGCTTTATCTGACGGTGCTCCCGCTTTTTTCCCTCTTCATCTCCCCGTTGTTTCTGCTCGGGTATGTGATTGACCTGCCCGCCATCGCGGTGCCGGTATTGGTGGCGGCTGTGCAACGCCGCGAGGTGGGGCGTGCGCTCCTGAGTCTGCCATGCTTCCCGGTTTTGCGCATCGTAAACGCATGGTTTCTTTTAAAGGCGGCCTGGTCAGAGTTCGTCTTGCGCAAGTCGTTCAACGTGTATGTGAAAGGACATTAAAATGATTACTGGAATTCCCGGCGCTGGCATCAACGGCGTATTTTATCTACTACTCACCGCCTTCATGCCGGTGCGCGACCTCTGGCATGCCCTCACCGGACGCGGCACGCCAGGACAATGGCCCCGCATCCTCTTTCTGCTCTCCATCGCAGGGGGCATTTCCCTGGTGCTCTGGGCCGAATTCTGGTTGCTGGAACGCATGGCGGATCTACTGCTCAAACACCTCGCCGGATACGGCGCCCATACATCAGGAATGGCCCAGACCCTTTCGAAACTCGCGCCCCGCTTCACCTGCATCCCCTTCCTTCTGCTTGCGGCGATTCAGGGCGGCATCCACCTGCTGCGGTTTGCGCTCTGGATCGCCTCCAAACGGACGCAGTGCCGAGCGACTGTGCTCCTGGCGGTCGCGCTTCTCCTTTCCGGCATGACCGGGTGCCACAAGCCCGCAGACCCCATCGCCGTCTATCCTCCGCCGGGCTACAACTTCGTCTCTGCCCCCCCGTCCATCCTGGCCGAGCACGCGCACCTCGAAAACTTCTACCAAGCCTACTTCGACTCAATGACCGGCTCCCCGGCCCGCGACGCCTACGGCCTGGCGCTCGCCAACCAGATCCTCGGCCTCGTGCGCAATGACCCGGCCTACATTGCCCGCGCGCGCAGCCTCTTTGCCATGCACCGCGACGCCACATCAGACGCCAAGGAGAAGCGGCTTGCTGCTCTGGGAGCGCTTTACAGCGAGTGCCTGTTGACCGGAAAATACCCGAAGGCGGCGCAGGAACCCAAACACGTCGAGCCCATCACCTACGTGAAAGACCCACCCCCGACTGGGGATTTTCACAAGATCATCCTCGGCCGCTCGGTCATTCGCGTAAATAAAAAGACGTTGATCAAAACACAGGTGGATCGCGTCACGCGGGACTGGCTGCTGGCGTTCCACGTCAAGGGGGAGCCTTGGGATTTCGACGACGAAGATCACTTCGACTCGCATGAAGGCGAGAAGCTCACCGAACTGCTCCAATACACCGGGGCCAGGGTGGTCCCCGTCTGGGGCATGACGGCCACGAAGATCGGCGAAAAGTGGTATGCCCCGGACGCCACCGGCACGCCCCGGTTTGAGATATCTGAGGACAAGGTGAACAATTACCCCAGCACCATCGTGGTGGATGATCACACCGCCATCGTCAACGACACCCACGGCATCAGCGCCATCGCGTGGGACGCCTTGGATGCCAACCTCGTCGTCGGCTGCGGCGACCACCGGGGGAAGATGGATGCGGCGTATTATCTGGCCGAACACGGCGTCAACGTCTATGTGCCCACCGATCGATTCATCGGCTTTCTCATCGGTGCGCACACGCAGGCGACCATCCTCGGCTCCGCTCCCATCAAGCAGACCGCCGACGGCGCGGAGATCGGCAATCAACCCGTGGCGATTGACATCGACGAGCAGATCGTCGTCTCCAACGCCCCGCACCGCTATCCGCTTCAATATTACGACACCCCCTACCGCTACTTCACGCTGCTGCGGGATTACATCGGCAAACCGCTGAAAATCATCGACGTTCAGGTCACCGAATACGGCAAAGCCGCCAACGTGGTGGAAGCCGCGCGGCAGGCCGGGGCCAAAGTCCTCGGCATCCGGGTGAAAAGCGCGGAGGAACACGACGCCGTAGCCGCCTGGCTCAAAGAGGATCCCGCCCGCCGCGCGGTCCTATTCCACACCGCCGCATACCCCGCTGGCTACAAACTCTTCGCAGAATTTCCCGCTCAGACCACCTTCGGCGACATCCGCCCGGTGTTCGAATAGTGCTTCACAATGGGTTCTGGGTAAATCCAAGCATCATCAAAGCCTTTTGCACGAGCATCCTCCCAAAAAGTTCAACTAAGGCACCCCAATTCAACATTACAGTAGAGCTGCTGATTACTCGCAGCAGGTGGAGAGATGGCGGCGAGAGGACAATTGAGGACTCGCTGGGCGACCACAGGGGCTGCCGAAAAGCCGCAATGCAATTGCTACGTCGTTTTAGCCCTTCGCCAAAGACCATTGGAAACTCGAAGCAAGTTTTGCGATTGCTGGGCATTGTATGCCGACCCCCGTTGGAATGTGCTGTCCTAGGTAAAGAGGCCTCTTTCATGCTGCCCATTCGGCAAAAATGAGGACTATTGGCTTGTTTCCCCCAAGATAACCTAGCCTGACCCCGATTGACGAGAAGTGGTCAATTTAGGTCAAAAAGGGACATTTGGTGACCTAAAACGACGTAGCAATTGCATAGCGGCCTTTTTGACGTTTCAGATTTTTTCGAGAAATTTCATTTGTAAGTCTATGATTTACATATACTTACAATGGAGCCAACGACGGGACTCGAACCCGTGACCTGCTGATTACGAATCAGCCGCATAAGGGGAGTCCACCAAATTCCAGCAATGTCCTAAACTGACCTCGATTGACCCATAAAAATCGGGGTTTTTCTCTGTAATCTTCGGGTTTTCGGGTTGTTTGATAAGTGGACATC
>Ga0316219_1001749_pt1 | contig 22138 bp, 24 predicted proteins | sample TBH18003PmetaG_FD_203635 | JGI IMG/M metagenome (GOLD analysis project Ga0316219, IMG submission 203635) | Freshwater microbial communities from Trout Bog Lake, Wisconsin, USA - TBH18003P | ecosystem: Environmental > Aquatic > Freshwater > Lake > Hypolimnion/Profundal zone | place: USA... | reverse complement strand
GTTCCTAAACGGACGCGGGCGCAGACATAGACAACAGCTGATACAACGACTAGCGCCTGTGTTGGATTCTGCTGTATGGACCAACCTAGACGCGGCCGCAGGCCCGATTCGCACCTTGCCCGATCACTATGAGTTTGATTTTTATCAAGGGCGCCAACAGGCCCTAGCGGATTCGGGCTTTGTCAAGTACGACTTGTTCAACAACACCTGGGGCGAAATATACCTAAAGAGTGCGCCCTATTGTGATACACACTTTAGTCTAGTAACAGAAACAGTATTTGATTACCCTTACACATTCCGCACAGAAAAGATATGGAAGCCCATCTGTATAGGGCATCCGTTTATAGTGGCCAGCAATGCGGGTTACTATAGAGACCTACACAGACTAGGCTTCCGCACATTTGGCCACTTGATAGACGAATCATTTGATCTAATAGACGACAACAGAGAACGCTTGGAGCGAATAGCTCAAACAGTAGAATGGCTCTGCAGTCAGGACCTGGCAAGTTTTACACAGGCGGCCCAGGAAGTGTGTAAATATAATCAACAACAGATGGCGGAGCTCCGCCCCAAAATCCGTGCAGAATTCCCCCAACGCTTCGAGCAATTTATCCATGAACGATCTAGAGTTTAAACAACAGGTCTTAGACCCCAAAGGCACCTTCTGTGCGGCCAAGTGGTACAACGCTACTATATGGCTAGGCTCAGGACAGACTACCAGTTGTCATCATCCGCCTGCTCACGCAATAGACACTGAGGCAATTAAAACCAATCCCAGTGCTATACATAACACAGTAGAAAAGAAGATCGATCGACTAAACATGCAATTGGGCAATCGCCCTCGTGGTTGCGAATACTGTTGGAAGATCGAAGACATGGGTCGCGATGCTGTCAGCGACCGTGTATATAAAAGTAAAATTTATCCTATAGAGGCACTGAATGAAGCATACACAACTCCGCACCAAAATGATGTCAATCTACGCACACTTGAAATCGCATTCGATCGCACTTGCCAATTTGCTTGTAGCTATTGTAACCCTGCTTTCAGTAGCACATGGGTTCGAGACATACAACGCAACGGTCCCTATGAGTCCTTGGTGTCTGATGGGCGTGGCCACTTTACTCATACTCACGATGCTAGTCAACTATACCGCTTTGGCGAAACGAATCCCTATGTTGAAGCGTTTTTCCAATGGTGGGAAACAGATCTACACCGGACTCTTCAAGAGCTAAGAATCACCGGCGGTGAGCCATTGATGTCAGGCGAGACCTGGAAGCTGTTGGATTGGTTTAAAAACAATCGTGGCAAGAGCTCAACAAGACTAGCTATCAACAGTAACCTTGGCCCTGAAGTGGATGTAGATCGCTTGTTGGCCAGCATCGAAGGTTTAGAGGTAGACATATATACCAGCAACGAATCAGTGGGCCGACAAGCAGAATATATCCGCGATGGACTGGACTATTCTGCATGGTTGGCCAATGTGCGTCGCCTGTTAGAATCCAACAGAATTCGCGCTGTACACTGTATGGCTACCATTAATGCCTTGTGCTTGATCAGCTTGCCGGACCTGCTGACAGAACTGGTGAATCTCAAGCAGGAATTTGGGCGCGAGCGAGTCAGCTTTACACTCAATATCCTACGCTTTCCCAGCTTCCAAAGCCCCTTAGTCTTGCCCGATTATCTACGCAGAACATTCCAAATTAACCTGGAAGAATGGCGAGCAGATCACCTACGCAGTCCTTTAATGCACGAGCATGAACTTAACCATTTACAACGCTTGATCGACTACTTGGATCTAGTAAAAACCCCACACTCAGAAGCGTTTGAACTGCCCCGATTACGAAATGATTTTGGGCAATTCTATCAGCAGTATGATCAGCGTCGCGGCAAAGACTTTGCCGAGACATTTCCCCTATTAAAGGACTGGTACAGTGACCTACAATTACAATAGTGCAGACCTAGCTAGGCCTGTAGAATTAACAGATAGAGAAGAATTCTTGTTAAAAGATTCCAAGACATTCTGCATATATCCTTGGATACATCTACACGCTTATCCCACCGGAGAAGCTTACCCGTGTTGCCACGCCGAAATGTCAGCAGGACCCGTGGGCAACTGCCGCACTAATACCTTAGAAGAAATCTTTCGCGACCGCCCTATGGACCAATTACGCGATAACATGCTAAATGAAGTCGAGAGTTCGGCTTGTCAACGCTGTTATGAACAGGAAGCGGCCGGGTTCTTTTCGGGTCGTAAGAGTGCTAACAAGCATCACGGACACCATATCAAACGCTTGCAAAAAGAACAGTTGCCATTTGAGATGACCTACTGGGATATACGCTTCTCTAACCTGTGTAATCTAAGCTGTAGAAGCTGTGGGCATATATTCAGCTCAAGCTGGTATCAAGATCAAGCTAGACTAGCGGGTCCAGAATGGGCAAAGAATCACCGTGCGCTCACAGTAGCGGGTCGCACCGAAACAGACATATGGGAACAGTTGGTTCCGCATTTAGACTCAGTAGAACAGATCTATTTTGCCGGTGGTGAACCGCTTATGATGGAAGAACACTATCGTATCTTGGATGAACTAGAGCGCAGAGGCCGCTTTGATGTACGCTTGATATACAATACCAATTTCACGCATACTAGTCTTAAAGGCCGCTCAGTATTCGATTATTGGCGTCGATTCGAATCGGTAGCAGTGGGCGCTAGCCTAGACGCTATGGGCCCTAGAGCTGAATATATTCGTAAAGGTACTGACTGGGCTCGTGTAGAGCAGAACCGCAGAGAAATGATTGACGTCTGCCCGGCTGTAGACTTTTATATTAGTCCTACCTTGAGCATATTAAACGCGGCTCATTTACCAGAATTTCATCGTAGCTGGACTGAACAGGGCCTAATTCGTGCCCAGGATCTCAATGTCAATATCCTACAGGACCCGGATTACCTGCGTATAGACATAGCTCCTAAGGCATACAAGCGTGAACTCTACAGACTATACACAGAACACTTGGAATGGTTACGACCGCAGGATCCATTAAATCGTGCCACTGTGGGCTTTGAATCAGCTGTTAATTTCATGATGGCCCAGGACCGTTCTGACTTAATAGAGAAATTCTGGCGTAAAACCATAGAGTTAGATGGCGTAAGAAAAGAGAGTGTAGCGGCTGTGATACCTGAACTGAAGGCCTTGGTAATATGATGCCGAACCCTGGTCAAACGGTGCCTGCACAGACGGTCTATGCTACAAGCCAGACGATTCTGCGCTACTGTCATCTAAGAGCCACGGTTTTTGAACTTTTTTCACCCCCTGTTTTCAGTCCGAATAATTCAATCTTTTCTGGCCTTTTCTTTACGATTATAACTAAATGGCTGGCGTCATTTCTCTCGACAAGAAATAATGATTGCTCTCGAGTGTTTCGTATGCTATAATAATTACTGTTATTTCTATCAATTAAATTACTGTGCGCTTACCTAATAAATCTTTTTGTGTTCTACCCTGGATTAGTCTAGAAACTAGCCCTATAGGCACGGTTCGTCCCTGCTGTTTAGCTGATCATGAACTACACTCTGATTCAGGAGCGGTATTTAATTTAGCATCTGCAGACTTTGACACTATTAGAAATTCTAAAGAAATGCAGCGGCTACGCGAGCAATTTCTAGCGGGTCAACAGCCTGAGACCTGTCGTCGTTGCTGGGCAGAAGAATCTGCGGGTCGTACCAGCAAGCGTCTACACACCTTAGATCGTTTAGAACATATAGTAGCGGATACGGACTGGACACCTGATGCAAAACCCCTAGTATTTTTGGATTTAAAGTTGGGTAATATCTGTAATTTAAAATGTCGTATCTGTGGTTCATGGTCATCCAGCACTTATGCTGTAGAAGAATTAGCTAATGAACCAAATCCTAAATCTAGTTGGCACTATCAAATGCTTCGTGCAGGGCGCTGGCCCAGAGAAACGCCTGCTTTTTGGGCGGAAATTGCTCGTGCTAGTTCTGAATTAAGATATTTAGAATTTACCGGTGGCGAGCCATTTATGATTCAGGAACATTTTGATTTTTTACAGCGTCTGGTAGATCTGGGTCTAGCGGGTCAAATTGAAATACACTATAATACCAATGGCACTCATTATCCTGAGTCAGCTGAAGCCATATGGCAGCATTTCCGCTTGGTAGAAATAGCCTTTAGCATAGATGATGTGGCGGATCGTTTTGAATACCAGCGTTCGGGCGCTGTTTGGGACAGGGTAACAGCCAATATTGAACGATTTAGACAGTTACGAGCTCGGACAAGTAATATTCAGCTACAGGTCTGTAGCACTGTTAATGTGTTTAATGTGCTATATCTAGCTGAATTAAGTCTTTGGCATGAGCAACAGGCCTTTGATTTTGTCTATTGGAATATGATGCATGATGCTGAATATTTTAGCATAGCCAGTTTACCTGAATCAGCAAAGGCTCGTGTAGCCGAAAGATTGCGTCATGCGGCCGTCGCTCCTGCGACTCTAGCGGAATTTGATCGTATAGTGGAATTTATGCTGAATGGGCAGAGCCAGGATGGATCGCGTACTCGGGAGGAAATTCGGCGTGTGGATCAGCGCCGTGGCGAAAATTTGCGCTCCGCGCACCCGGAATTAGCGGATTTATTAGGTTATGCGTAATATAGTGTTTCCCCGCGGAGCGGGTGGTCATTGGCTAGCTAACTTAATTCTGCATTTAGAGCGTGCCGATCCAGAAGTCCCGCGGGTTGCCGTGGCCTATGACTGGCTACCTGGTACTGGTAGTCTAGCAGTAACGCATTGGTTTGACACGGAATCCACAGGAATTCGTTGGATTGTAGCTGAAGACTCTGAGCCCCGAGTTTTTAGTACTAGGTATGCATTTAATCTTTATCTAGCTAGTGTAACTAAAACTGTGCTTAATAGGGAATTCGATACCAATATACTGGATTTACCTCGGGACCAACAGTTTTTTCAATTGGTTGACATAGCTAGATATCAATTAACAGATGATTTATTTGATCGCTGTTATAGACAAAAAATAGATTTAAATTGGGAATTGATTTTTTTAAATCCCTCTGCATTTGCTGATCAATTATTTGACATATTAAATCAATTTGGCATAGAATATTCACCGGATACTGAGTTAGTTGTCAACGGTTGCCGTCAATATCGGTCTACCTGCCCTGATCCCGGTAGCGTCCGGGATCCTGATAATCCTGTATTTCTAGCTTGGCTAGCGGCCGTAGCTGAGTCCCTTCAATTACCTGTAGAAGGATCTGTGCAGAATTTTGAAAATCTGCGGCCTTTTTTGGATCAGTTATTGGCCGCTACAGCTGAATTAAGGTTTGACTGGAATGAATAAACCCGAACGCTTGTGCATGGCACCCTGGGTGCATACCTATTTAAGTCCCCAAACTGAGCGCCGTATCTGTTGCGCTAGCCGCGAACCTGCACAGGCATTTCGACAGTATATAGATACCGGCGCTGGTACCGGACAGTATCAGCCCGTTACACTAGAACAGCACTGGAACAGTGAGCACATGCGGTCCGTGCGTCGTCGTATGATCGCAGGAGAAACATTACCTGAGTGTGCTGTATGCAACGAGCAACTGTTAAATACAGATGTATATCGTACATATTTTAATCGCATGTTTGGCCATTTATATGAATTAGCTATGGCCAGTACTGATGCCGCAGGATCGACCAGTATGCAACCGGTTTCCTGGGATTATCGTTTTAGTAATTTATGTAATTTTAAATGTCGTACCTGCGGGGATATGTTGTCCAGTAGTTGGGAGTCGGAACAGCGTCAAAATAACATGATTGACTGGCAGGATCCTAAAAATAATTGGATGCTACCTGCGGTCCGTGATGAAATAAGTCAGTTTCAAGATACACAAATTGAACGAGAATTTGCAGAAACAGTAGAACAGCATCGTGTAGAAGAAATATATTGGGTAGGCGGCGAGCCCCTAATGTATGAGCAACACTGGCGTTATATGCGTCGTATTATAGAATTAGGGGATGGGCCCAGAGTTTATGCAAGATATAACACTAACCTTAGCAGAGTTGATTTTAAAGGTGTCAACCTTTATCGTGATATTCTTGCCCACCTACGCGATTATCAGATTTGTGCTAGTATTGATGGAACCGGAGCAGTCGGAGAATATATCCGTACCGGACTTGATTATACAGAATGGCGAGCTAATTTCGCCCAGGGTGTGCGTATGGCCCAAAACCCAAGACAATGGCGCATTGATTTCACTCTTACATTACCAGGAATCTTCGAAATCTCCAACATTGAAGCTCTTGCCCAGGAATTCGGCGTAGAAATATTGGCCAAAGTTATGTTTAGTTTTACTCCAGATATTATATTAAGTCCACTAGCCTTACCGCGTGAATTATTAAATCGCCAGATTGATCGATTATTAGATCAGGTGCAAGCGCCAGTACTTAGGACTATGCTGACACAATTAAAAACTAGACAGACTTTTGCAGAACAATGGCCCGAAGAATATCGGGCAGGATTAAGACGGGGTAAAGCTAGAATTGAAAGATTAGAAAAAATTAGAAATGATCCTATTACCCTGGCGGATATTCTAGCGCAGGATCCTGAAATTGAAAGTTGGTATCATGGAATTGCTTGATAGAATTACTGTTACATTAGAAAATCCTCGCTCAGGTGAATTATTACCTGTGTATATTGATGCCTTTGATAATTCATTAAGTCGTAAATGGCTGGCCGCTTTAAATGATTTATTAAGAAATAATTATCATTTAGAAAAGAATTATTGTTTTATGGGTTTTCCTGGTAATCCGCGCAATGGCGAATTAATTCTAAAAGAAATTAATCGCAGTATTCAAGCCATTAATAACAGTGGCTTAGACTACTATATTGATGATTATTTTAGCTATAATGGATGCATTGCTCCTGATTTAAGTTTATATCATGATCGTCTTAATAGACTGCATCGTTATTTTGAAGATCTACAGGGTGTATCGGGACAGCTGAGTCCTTATTATCAGTCAGCAGATTCTGCGACACGCTGGTATATTAGACAATTAAATTTATTATGCCATGAATTTGAATCCTGGGCATTAAGTAATCGTAAGCAGGCCACTGCTCCAGAATGGATGCGTCCTAGTCAATTAATGTGTTGGCTCCGTGCTCCACGCTTTGAATTAGAAGCTGAGGACTATGAATTATTTGGCATTGATACTATTAATCGTCCTATGGGTGGAGTATTTGTGGGAGTTAATAAAGCAGTGGGCAAACATCATTATGAAGTATTTTGCGATGAAGGCAGAGACAGTCGCATAGGTGAATTAACAACTAGTACCCTACGCACACAGACAGAAGCTGCCGGGGACTTTGATATAGAATGGGCTCGTGATCCTGGAGCATATGAATTTCAGCAACGGCAGTTACGGGAGTTTAGACTATGGTTAGTGGCCAACGGATTTGATCCAGAAGATCCTAGTTTAACTATAGGACATCCACAGGTAGGGCAAGTGGATTTATTGGACAGTTTTGGCACTGTAGATTACAGAACTATCTGGGCTAAATTGACCAATCATCTTAATGTTTACAGCATTGAAACCGGTGAAGCTCGCGCAGAATATCGGTACAACTGGACTGATTCGGATTATATGGCAAGACAAATAAAGGAATTATTATGAAATGGATTAAAAGAATTGTTGATAGAATTCAATTAGAATTGCGCTATCGTAAGAAATTAAAGGAATTGCGTAAACGCGATCCGTTTATCTATAAATGAATATCTTAGGAATATCCGCAGGCTATCATGATGCAGCCTGTACTGTAATTGACTCCGCAGGAGAAATAGTTTATGCTGGCCATAGCGAGCGTTACAGTAAGCGTAAAAATGATGCTGATCTAGCTACTGAAATGTTTTGGGATTTGGCTCGCGGACGCCATATTGATCATATTGCTTACTATGAAACTACTTGGCGCAAACAGCTAAGACAACTGTATTCAGGGCAGGGCATAGAGTGGTCAAGATTAACCACAGGGCAGGTACTTAAACAACAGCTACAGGGATTTTTTAGCTCAGTTCCTGTTTCAACGCACACGCATCATCTTAGCCATGCGGCCGCTGGATTTCAGACCAGCCCGTTTGATCGTGCTACTGTGGTAGTTATAGATGCAGTAGGCGAGTGGGATACTACTAGCATTTGGGCCGCCGAGTATGACGCTACAGGACGGGCAGTGTATCGTAAGCTATGGGGACAACACTATCCGCACTCTATAGGCCTGTTTTATTCAGCTGTTACCAAACGCTTGGGTCTACGCCCTTTAGATGAAGAATACATTACCATGGGTATGGCCGCTTATGGTAGAACCATGCCCAGTGCGATGATGAATCAAGCGTTTGTAGAAGATCCCTATGAAATCAGGTTCAAACAAAACTTACATGCCGGTATCGATGATAACTACATGCAAGCCATCGACGATTATGATATTGCCGCTGGAGCACAACACCTAACTGAAGAACTAATTTACAATGTTATGCAAAGAGCCCAGCAGTTTGGGTTCAGTACTAATTTGGTTTATCAAGGCGGGGTTGCACTTAACTGTTTAGCTAATAGAAATCTTGGGAAATACTTTGAAAAAATTTGGATTATGCCTAATCCTGGCGACGCTGGTTCTAGCCTCGGAGCGGCTGCCCTTGCTTATGGGCGACGGGTTAATTGGCGTGATGCTTACTTGGGCACTGATATCCCCGGTCAGTATCCCGTTAATGCCATCCTCGACAGTTTACTCAGCGATAGAATCGTTGGTGTTGCCAGTGGACGAGCAGAGTTTGGACCTAGAGCACTTGGAAACAGAAGTCTCCTCGCAGACCCTAGAGGATTGGATATAAAGGATCGAGTAAATGAAATTAAGCGTAGGCAAAAATTCCGCCCTTTTGCGCCAGTTATCTTGGCTGAGCATTGTGATGCATTTTTTGATATGCCCGCTGGTTTCCATCATAGTCCTTATATGCAGTCAGTCGGTCGTTGTCGCCGTCCTGACCTGTATCCTGCTATCGTTCATCACGACGGCACTAGTAGAGTTCAGACTGTACCAGATAATGGTTCAGGCATTAGACAGGTCTTAGAAAAGTGGTATGTCCTAACTGGCTGTCCTATGCTCTTAAACACTAGCCTTAATATACGCGGCGAACCCATGGTTAATGATCGCGCAGATGCTGATTGTTTTGAACAGCTATACGGCATCCGGGTCTGTTCGTGAAAGTCTTTCCTATACAGACAGCCACAGCCTGTTTGTTAAAGTGGGCGTGGAGCACAGTGTATCTAGGGCAAGGCACTACTGCCAGCTGTCATCGCACAGATCAACTGCCTATAGATCCTAATCACTTTGCTGATTTCCATAATCATCCAGAAAAGATTCGTGCTAGAGAATTAATGTTGGCCGGTGAATGGCCGCAAGGTGGCTGCCAGTACTGTGAAAAAATAGAAGCTGCCGGTGGCATGAGTGATCGTCAGTTTCAGATAATAGAAGCTCGCAATCAAGAACACACGCCCGATGAGTTATTAACTGATCCCACAGCTACCGCAGTAGTTCCTACCATATTAGAAATATACTTTAACAATATCTGTAACATGGCCTGTGTCTACTGTGGTTCTTGGTTCAGCAGTAAGTGGGCAGAAGAAAATCATCGCTATGGAGTGTTTAGACAGGATGGCATCAGCTTTGGTTGGAACAAGCCAGAAAATACCAACTATGAAAAGATGTTGGCAGATCTATGGCTGTTTATGGACAAAAACTATCGGAGCCTACGCTACTTCCAAGTCTTGGGCGGAGAACCGTTTTACCAACGCGAGTTTGATCAATGCATAGAGTTTTGGCGCACACATCCTAATCCAGATCTAGCATTTAATGTTATCACTAACCTTAAAGTGCCGCCCAAGCGTTTCCGTGAATACATTGATCAGTTTGAACAGTTAGTTAACACAGGCTGTATCAAACATTTGCAAATTACAGGATCCATTGATGCTTGGGGTCCACAGGAAGAATATGTGCGCTGGGGATTAGATCTTGCTGAGTGGGAAGAAAACTTTACTTACTTGCTGGATAAAGATTGGATTACACTGACTGTTAATGCTACCATAACTGGCTTGACTATTAAAACTATGCCAGAATTAGTTGAACGCATTAATCAATGGAATCAACTGCGCCGTAATGATCCTATACACTTTAGCTTTATGTCTGCTACCACACCACCGCAGATGGTTCCTGATATATTTGGCGCAGGAGTATTTGACGAAGACTTTGATCGCATCGTAGAACTACTGCCTAACCGTACAGCTATGGATCAAGGCATTATAGATCACATGCGTGGAATACAAAGACAAATAGCCAATACTCCTAGAAACACAGATCGTATTAAGGGCTTACGCAGTTACTTGACTGAACTAGATCGCCGTCGCGGAACTAATTGGCCAGACCTATTTCCCTGGTTAGTAGACTTATAAGTAAGTCTCTAAGCCACCACGCCGACGCAGATCTTGTGTACAGCAACTGATTCCGCCATCCCAGAAGTAACTGTGTCTTAGTTCTGATATAATAGGATTGATATGATGCCGTTCGCAAAAGTCAAATACAGTTTTATTATAAGCACTGAAGATTACATTAGATTCATCTAAGACCAAACAGTTAACATCAAACACAGTTTCACTAACATAACCAACCCAGTGTTTTAAGTAAGTGTCAACATAGTTAGCAAACTCTGGAGTAGGAGTCTGTTCCTGTACATACCAGCGTCCGTTAAAGTTTTCTTGTTTGAATCGGCCTACCTGCATGGCAGCATCGATTGAACTGTCCATTATCTTAAGCACTTCCCAACCTGGAAAGTCCTTGGCAAGATCCAAGTTAACATCGTGCTTGCTACTTAATATAACTCCGGGCTTGAGAATAGCAAACACAGCATCTCCATGCCCATCTGTGATAGCTTCGTGTATGCGATACTCTGGTCCTAAGCAGTTATCAACGATCCAGCGTGTTTGTTCTGGTTTAAGATAATCGCTGTTGTCAAAGAATACATCTCGTCCTACACGAACAATACAACTGGCCGAAGCGTCATTTAAAATACAGTCAGGATCCCATACTCGCTTGCCATTCCAAAAACGGTTGTGTGCAGTAATGATTTGATCTTCAGGAAACTGCTCGCAGATACTGTCTAGTTCTGGAGTTAAATTTATTCTAAGTAATTTTTGCCCTAAAGTTATTTGCCAGTCTCTTGGGGTCAGTGGAGGCATTGGCACAGTGACACCGTCTTTGATCTGCGACAAAAAAGATTCTTTTGGAATAACATCGGGTCTATGTACTCGTGCTCCATACTGTTCGATAGTGCGTTGTAGTTTTGTTAAGTCCTCTTCAGTTTCGTTTAGAATCTGTTGCAGTTGTGCTCGGACCTGCGGATCTTCTATAAAGTCAAAGTAGTCAGCTGGGTAAGCTGATCCTACTATTACTTCTTCTAATGGCTGCCAGCTAGTGTAAGAGTTAATCATTTTAATTTTTCCAGTAGGGTATTTAATCGGTCGGTCTTTGGTGCCAAGAATAATTGCTGATTGTGCAGAATGTCTGCTTGGCAATCCAGGTACCATTGATGTAAATCTTTGTTCTGTAGTTGTTCAACAGAATTGAGTATTTTCATTAGTCTAAAGCTATCGTGTGTTTCTGTGTCATAGCTGTTGTCTATTAGGTTATCAAATGTGCGATAGCCTAAGGACCTAAGTGCTGTTAATGTATTAGGAGGACCTGCTATGATAAATGGTTGTCCGTGCTTGATTGGTTTAAATGTTTTTTCAGTAAGGAATGTGCCGGTATTTTCTATGTTATAGTAAGTTTCCAACACTATATTATAGTAGGCATTGATAAAGTGTTCTGCTTCTAACAAGGTATGATTGTTATGTTCGTCTATAGTCAAGCTATCACAGGAGTAAGGAGCACCTGCTACAAACAAATCAATCAAAGGTCTTAGTCCAGGCCAGCGTTCTATCTGTATAGGATTATCATAATCGGTTTCGCCTAGATTTAGATCACAACGATAACTCCAATAGCTGTTGTTTAATAGTCCTCTACGATGGAATTCGGTCATTATGCTGACACGCCACCACTTGTGGGTTCTAGACAACATAGTAAAGTCTTTGGTTCTAAGATCAGAGTGTACACCACAGGCTGGCACACTGTTGTTCCTGCGTTGATATAGTAGCTCGTGATCTGGAAACCATGCAAAGCCTGCAATTGAATCTGCTTCAGTATTGCCAGACACAAAACGATATGAGTCTACGGGCAACTGATGTTGCTCGCAGAGTAGATCCAATCTCTTTTTAATTTCCCAAGGGTTATCCCCTTCGTGATAATAAAACAATGCCCGTATGCGACCCTGCCGTAGATCGTCAAGTATCCGGTCGCCGATGTCAGCAAACCAGTCCAGTGTAAAGTCAAAGAAACTGACACCAATTAGATAGTAACTGTCGGCAGGATAATCTGGCTCGCTGTAGATCTGGCAAGGAAATTGATTGAATCTACAGTGCTCAACTAACTCACAGCCGCGTGGATCTAGTACAAAATTAAAACTCATCTAACATTGCCTGCATTTCGTTCCAGAGTATCTGTTCAAATCCTCCACCGTAGAAGTGATTGTAGTTGTACTCGCAGGTCTCTTTGGCCATATCAAATAGTCTTTGCTTTTCTTCCTGTGGCAGTATGTCCATAGATTTAAGTGTGAAAGCTATCTTTTCTATGCGTTGATCATCATGTATTTCGTCGTCATAGCTTTCATCCCACAAGTGGCCAAATGTTCGAAATCCATACTGGCGTAGATAGCGTAGGCTACCTCGACAGCCAACCACAAGAAATGGCATACGCAAGCAGATAGGTTTGAATATCTTTTCTGTTAAGTGCTGGCGTCGACCTGATGCTACTGTTTCGGTTACCAAGTATAATAAACTTTCTGCAGATTGATCAAACAAACTTAGCCAACATGAGTGCATAGGCGCACCAGACTCGCCCTCAAACTCTATAGGAAATGTCTGCTTATTAAAGACTTCTTTAATATCAGGAAACTTATTAAAGAGATCTTTAATAGCTTCTTCTATAGGAGTATTTTCTACAGGACAGACAGCTGGACAGCTGATATGATTGTCAGTCATGCCATACTTGAAAATATGATATAGCATTACTAGTCGATGCTTGCGTTCTCCGGCAACAATACGATTAGGTGCTATAAATGTTCGAGTGATCTTTCTCTGGTCAGGCGGTGTCATTAAGAAGCTACGGTCATAGCCACGATACCAATCTAATGCGGCCCATCCGTGAAAGAAGTAGTAGTGTGATTTGAATCCATAAGTATTACAGATGTAGTCAACATTTTCGCTTTTGTATTCGCTGGTAATAATGTGGTGATCGCCTCGGTAAACTTTTAGATAATCGTTTAGCATATGATCAACTAGGTTGCGATGTAAAGGTTCTTGATCCCAAAACAAGTATCGTTTGGCATCTGCATCACCGCCCGAGTATGCGGCTGTTTTAAGATCTTCTGGTTTAACGCTACCAAAAGGGTCAAACCAAAACATTCCTCCTTGCCTTATTGCTCGTATCTTAGGCAGGAAAATGTTATAATAAATTTCATCTATTCTAATCATGTTTGATATATTTTATTCCGGAAAGAAACCTAACTTGTTTGCTCATGAGCAACGGGCTGATTCTATTGAACATGCTAAGGAGTTAAGCGGTACTAGATACTTCTGGTGGGTCAATTATTTAACTGATTATACAGGCTTTGATTTTTTATGGGAACCTGTGCCCTGGGAAGCAGAACAAGTACATGCATGGCCTAGTCAGCATCAAGTCAATGGCGGTACTATGCTAGTACCCAAACAGCCGGTAACAGATGTAAACCGTCAGCACACAGAGCTTGCTAGAATACATCGACCCATGATCATAGGCATAGATCACGGCAATGGATTGACTACAGATTGCGATCTAACTACTAGATTTGTTAGTGATTACCTTGGCACACTTAAACGCATACTGAGTCGTGTTGAAGAAGAATATATTTGGATAGTAAGTAGTGTATGCGATTACACAGGCTTTGATTTTACCTGGCACCCTAGTGAATGGCAAGCAGATATGCTACATGTATTTGCCAGTGACGAACAAAAGTTTGGTGATACTTTTTATGTGCATGTGCCTACATTTTTACAAAGAACTGAAAATCTGGCTTTGCTAGAATGGTTTCCAAAACTTAACTTTGTTCCAGATATTCGTATAGCTCGCCGTCCTATTCCAGAAGTCATACATGATTACGACACACATCCTCAAGCAGTATGGGAACATGAGTTCCAAGATCCTATTGTATTATTTTCTACACATCGTGTACCGGGACCCTTCCCTGCTGTAAATTTATGGCGCCAGGCCACTAGAGCAGTTGTTCCTTTGGCTCCGGGTGCCAGTGCCGCACTAGTGCCTAGAGATGCTAAAAACTATTTAAAAACACAGTTGTATGACTATCCTGTGGTCAACAAGAAACACATGGACCTAGTACACGAGCGACCGTTGGACATTGTTTATATCAGCAACGGTGAACCAGATGCAGAACAACATTGGGAAACTCTGCATCACTTTACCAGTTATGTGAACAACATACATCGAGTAGACGGTGTCAATGGTCGTGTAGCCGCATATCAAGCGGCAGCTCGTCAAAGCACTACACCCTGGTTCTTCGCTGTGTTTGCTAAGTTAGAAGTTGCGGCCTCATTCGATTGGTCCTGGCAACCTGACCGACTACAAGAACCCAAGCACTATATCTTCCACGCTGAAAATCCTGTTAACGGATTGGTCTATGGACATCAGGCTATAATTGCTTATAATAAAGAGTTAGTTCTAAATAATCCTGGACGAGGCCTAGACTTTACATTAGACTCAGCACACGAAGTAGTGCCAATGCTGTCGGGTACGGCTTGGTATGACACTAGCCCTTGGGTAGCATGGCGCACAGCTTTCCGTGAGTGCCTTAAACTAAGAGCCAGCTTGCCCGATGTTGAGAATGAATATAGACTAAACAAATGGTTAACAATAGATCGTTCAGAAGGCAAGTGGAGTCAACGAGGGGCCGAAGATGCTATGGCCTACTATGATGAAGTCGGCGGTGACTTTGATGCTCTTAAGAAATCCTACGAATGGTCTTGGCTAGCTACCTACGCATTTATACGGCGTGGTCTAGCACCTGATCAATAACATACTCTACTTCAAGATCAGTTAACTCTGGATACAATGGTAGTGACAGTACACGGCGAGCTAGACTGCTGGCCACACTTAGGATGTCTGGTCCTGCAAGATTGCAGTACTCGGGTAATTCGTGTATAGGTTCGCGATAGTGTACGCGAGTTTCTATTTTCTTTAGTTCAAGATTACGACTAACAATATCTCGTTTATCTAGTTCTATAACAAACTTATGGAATGAGTGTGTCTTGATATTAGAATCATCTATTAGACTACGAATCTGCGTGTTTTTAAGTCTAGCAATCCAGTAAGTAGCAATTTGTTCTCTACGCTCTTGCCATTGATCAATATAACGAGTCTTGACCATCATTTGAGCACAGTCTACTTCACTCATACGACTGTTAGTGCCGGCTCCAACGATGTCTACACGGCCATTTTGGCGCCAACGCCTAGCAAAGTCCAGTAGGTCAAGATCATCAGTGACCACTGCTCCACCATTACCGTAGGCATTTAAATTCTTCATTGGATCAAATGATATAGCAGTTGCATTACCCACGCGATGACAGTTTTTGCTTAACCAGTGCTGTGCTCCGTCTTCAATTAAAAGATCTGTGGCCCAATAGTCTTTGTCATTGACGGCAGCTCCATACAAACCAACCAAGACATTGGCCTGTATGCTGACATCCTGTGGAATACGCTTGCGATCCATTACGCCATATTTGTTAGTATCTACAATGTGTAAGTTCCACCCAGCCCTGCGAAATGCGTTGGCAGTTGCTATGTAGGTCATTGCAGGTATGGCCACAGTAGGCGGCTCTATACTAATTTGATTACGATAATATTCGGCAATGATTTCTAAGGCCTGTGTGCCTGAATGGCAAGTAATAGCATACTTGCAATGATTACGCTTGGCCAACCAGTTTTCAAATTCAGCGGTATAATTACCATTCATTAACTGGCCACTACGCAAGACCTCGTCTGTGACTTCTAATATTTCTGTGCGTAAATTGTTATACTGCTTTTTCAGTCCCGTAAATGGGATTGTTAATGAGCCAGTCATAATACTGTTGAAATCCTTCTTCTATGTTTACTACCGGTGAATAACCAAAATCATTAATTGCTCTAGTATTATTTAACTGACCACGACTGGGGAAGTTATTATCACGATCGTTAACACGGATAGTACCCTGTCCTGCAATTTTAACAGCAAGTTCTGCGGCTTCTAACAATGTTTTTGAGGAACCTCTGGTTAGATTATAAATCATGTTATCAGTATTTTCACTGAGTGCGGCCTGCGTGATACCGTAGCCGACGTCGTCAACATGTGTAAAGTCTAACTGTTCCTTAGGACCGTTAACAGCAATTTCCTGCCCACGCATGGCCGCCAATAAAAACTTACTGACCACACGATCTTCAACATCCAAAGGACCATAGACAGCACTAGGACGAATTATGGTATAGGCTAGGTTTTTACGGCGAGAGTAATCTCGAACTAACCATTCACCGGCTAACTTCAAAATACCATATTGACCAATTGGTTCAGTTGGATGGTACTCATCTACACCATCAAAGTAATCATGTCGAAAGTTACCATAGACCATCGAGCTTGAAACATACACAAACTTTTTGACATTGTGTTCAACACTGGCTTCTAATAGATTAAGAAGTCCTTCACTCATAACACGGCTGCCCCATTGCGGGTTGCTGTTTACTACTTTTTGTCTAGGGAAGCTGGCCAAGTGTATAATAATGTCTGGTTGATGTTCGCTTAACAACCAAGAGATACCGTCGCTGTCTGTGATATCAATGCTATAGATTCTATCTGTTTGAATCTTCTTTTTGCGCTCGGCTACAAGATAGCCCAATTCAACTTGGGGTACGATACCGTAGGTTGTTTGAGTATCAGTAATGATGCAAGTATGTCCTTGCCGTTCCAACATAGCAACAACTGTATGCCCTATAAAGCCTAGACCGCCTGTAACTAGTATTTTCAAAACTCGCCCCATTTCAATAGATATGCTGTTGCATCGTGATCACTTAATACTCCATAGACAACTATTCTGTGTCCCCAACTATGACCATCTGGCTGTACTCGATACATTGGATCGGAACAGTGCTCTTGAATCCATTGACCTTTTTCTGTTTGCATAAAGTCGTTCAAAGGAACAGCGGCATAGATTTCTGGGTCCTCTACATCACCCATAAGAAAAGAATGGAAGGTTATTTGTCTCACTACTTATTGTAACAGACTAGTTAGTCTTTTGCAACCAAGTCTGTGGCCATTGGAAAGATTTCGGCAATAACACCAGCACAGGCACGAGCTATTTCTTGATGTTCAGCCTGTGTGCTGTTGGCACTACGCAGTTCGATAAAGTGTATCCATGAACGCAGGGTACCATTCATGTACAAGCGACTGGCAGTTTAATATCTAAACTGGGACGGCTATAACTAATTAATGATACTTTCACAGCTTACCTAGAATTTTGTCAGTTTCTGGTTGCACTATCTCGGCAACAGCGGCTACATCTACAACAAAGTCAACATCGCGAATTTCTCTATCGTGCTCAGCAAATGTACGATTTAAGAGTTGTTCGATTTCTTCTAATGCTAGACCTTGTTTTAACAATGTACGAAGGTTAATAGTTTTTTGACGACCGCCAAATAATTTAATAACCACCTTTTTAAGACACTCAAGGGGAACATCAGTCTTGGTTACATCTCCAATTATGTGTTCCCACTTGGCTAAAAAGTCATCACTGTGCGGCATCGACAGCGTCAGTCTTAACTTTTGCTGGACGACCGCGGCGCTTTGGAGCCTCAGCTTCATCAGTAGTTTCTACTGCTGGAGCTTCTTTAGCAACAACATTTGGATCCATACGAGCGGCTTCTTTCTTCATGCGTGATGCTTCTGCAATCATTTCTCTAGCACTTTGTTCCATCTGTTTAGCTTGGAATACCATGTTAGCGGCAATGTCGCGATCACTTAATGCGGCATCTTGTGGTGCTTGTAATGTAGCCTGTTGACGAGCCGCTTGATCAGCTTTAAACTCTGCTTCAGCACGACGCTTGACTGTAGGATCAACCAATCCACGACTAGCATCATTCTCGGCCATACGCTTAACAGCGGCATCACCCAGTTTCATTTCGTTTAACATCTTGTTAAGTTCATCTAACTTGATGTGTGAACCAGGGCGTGGTGTTACAACAATATCTGCTGTACGAACCTTTTTAATCAGACGCTCGATGTGTAGTGTTTCCAAGATTGGACGACCATCTGGAAGTAAACTACGATGCAGTGCTTCGGACAATTCATCTGCAGTCTGTCCTACATCACTTTCGACAACCTTCTGGATAGTATCTTGCCAGTGAGCTGGTAACAAGTCAGGATAAATGACTAGAGACATGTGATCTTCGTTTGGTACTTGGCGAAACAAGATTAAGACCTTACGATCTCCGTGTTTTCCGACGTGTTTAATAAACATATTACTCTCCTTGAGATTGGTCTACGGTTGCAGTACTATCTGCACCTGTTGCGGCTTCGCTATCGGCAGTGACATTGGCGGCTTCTTGTGCTTGTGCCTGTGCAATAACTGATTCCAAGAAGGCTGTAAGTTTATTATAAACTGTGCCAACTTGGGCCACTTCTGCTCCGCGGAATGCACCGCGTGTGCAGGCAAGATCTATGATGTTACGCAATAGATCAAGATCTACTACTGTGATTGTTGTGGTGTTTTGTGTATTTTCCATATAGATATTTACGATTGATTTGATGCGACAAAAAATAAAATACCCCTATTAAGGGGTGTTTTGGTAAAACTGACCTGTTATTTTTGATTGAGATAATAGTTGGCAAAGGCCATTAACAAGCTGAAGCACATGTCTTCGTACTCGCCCTTGCTAAATGAATTTAGTGCGGCCGCAATAAGAAAACCAATCAGGAACCAAGTAATTTCATTTTGGTTATTAAGATACCAGCGTCTAAAATTGTCTAACATTCTTCAATCCAATCTGTATATACTAATTTCCAAGTTCCTAATAATCCAAACAACCAACTACCAGTTCGAACCATTTTCAACTGCCGCGATCTTACCCTAGGCTTAAATTGATCAAACCGATACCTAACTTGTAGGAACTCATCATCGGGATATTTAGGCAGTACTTTCATTCGCTAGTGTCCACGGCAATTAAAACAACCAAAACAATGCCAATTCCTATAACAAGATATAACATTAGTGATTGGCCTCTTCTTCATAGTACGCGAATTGCCCCCAGGGCGGAACAATCGTTGTAGTGCCATGCATAATAAACACAGTGTCACAGTAGGCTTCATCACCCCATGAACCACCTGGGTAACCATCAGTAAACATGATATGACGCTTGGGTTCGATCTGTTCTTCTTTAAAGTAATCAAACACACAGTCAAAGTCAGTACCGCCACCGCCCATGATTTCGTAGTCAGTGATGTCATCTAAGTTTTCACTGTTAAACTGTTGTGGGTTATATACACGAGTATCAAATGATAATACATGGATACGATAGTTAGGGAACTGTTCCATGATACCGGCTACTTCACTTAAAAAGTCTTTGAGCATCCGCTCACTCATTGATCCAGAAGCATCAATACTGACAGCAATATCAATCATTGGATCTAACTGCATACCAGGCATTACTGCATCCATGTGCCAGCCTCTGCGACTGTTACGCATCCAAGTGTAGTCGCTTTTAATAGTAGACTCTAACTGCATACGCAAGAGTTCACGCCAATTCATCTTGGGTGCAGTCATGTCTTGGATAATGCGCTGTACACCCAAAGGCAAGTTACCTGCACCTTCTGATGCCGTGGCCGCCGCTAAGACTGCTTCTTTGATTTCATCACGGATTTGATCCCGTTCAGCCTGTGTCAACTTGGGACGACCTGACCCACTTTCCTTGTCATCGCCTTCTTTGTCGCCACCTTCACCTGTACCGTCACCATCCAAATGCTCGTCCAGCATCTTTTCAATCAACTGACTAATGTCAATCTTTTCAGCGTTTTCGTACAAGATATCATAGATCTGTTCTGAACTCATGCCTTCGTATTTGGCATCATAAAGACAGGGTACAGTAGTGATAAACTCGCCCACACGATGCTTTTTCAAATCGCCGTTTACACAATAGTCATTGGCAATGTTAAACAACTGTGGGTCACGCTCACCGCGACGTCCCATATGATCATAGACACAGTGCAAGACCTCGTGGCCAAACAAGAACTCAATTTCTTTGGGTTTGAGATCGTTTACGAAACGACTATTGTAATAGAAGTTACGCCCATCGGTTGCGGCAGTAGGACACCAACCATCTGCATTGACCAATTTCAAACGGGTAGCCAAGTTACCAAAGAAACTGGCACGAAGTAAAAGGCCAACACGAGCTGTAATCAGCTTTTCACGAACCTGTGCATCCAATTTAGGATCTGTAGGGCCTAAATAGTCCTTGCTCTTAATATCTTTTTTGTTTACGGTAGTAGTGGCTGTGCTCATAAGTGTCCTAATTATTAACTATACTACTATTATACAATATTAAGAATTCCTGGTCAACCGGCGGGTAATTTAGCTATTTTAACCTTTTTAAGCCCAGAATTAATGGTTATACGGTTAGGCACAGAAGGACAGAACTTGCATTGTGGTATAGCATCACCGTTCTTAAGTCCAGTTAAAAAACGGTCTAATTCTTCGGTAGTCCAGCTGGGATCTGCTGGTTGGTAACTGTTGATCAAATTGCGGTCCGCAGGAGTTATATCTACCGGAAACTGTTGAATAAATTCGGGCAAGGTATGGGTAGGTCCACACTTGTATAGGCAACCTCTACTGAAAGCATGGCAAATCCTAAAACCACAAATTTTCATAGCTTCTTCAGGAACGCTGTCGTGCAAGGTTAATTGTTTGGTTTCATAATCAAAAACAACAGCCACATCCATAAAATGATTGGACATCTGCTTTTCTATAATAACACCGGTGGCATCCTGTACAGGAATAGAATCTTGTATTACAGATGGTCTTGGATGACGATTACCGTGTGTGGTTTTAAAAGTTGCAGGATCAAAGTCTGGACAATGACTCATGTACTCTGTCTGTATTTCTTTTGGCAAAGTATCAAACAGTTCAGGATCGTCAATGTAAGGCCAGCTCGAATCACTGATGCTTGCCCATTGGTCTCGCCAGACTCTGCGCCACTGCCAGTTGGTAGTAAACTCTGTTGCTATCTCTCCTTTAAGGAAAGATCTAATGTTTGATTCAATGGTGTTTTCTAATGCAGTACCGTGATGATTAACTTCTAAGTATATGCGACCTTCTGACTGCCGAAGTAAATCGTACAGTTCTGGCCAACGGTCAAGTTGTGTACCGTTAGTTGATATTCTAATAAAACTGTTGGGCCATAAGTCAGCAATACCTTTGACCCAGTCAATGAATTCTGGGTTAAGCAAAGGTTCACCGCCCAGTATACTAATCATTTCTATGTCGATCAGTTCGGCCCATTTAGTATATTGGTCACGATATTCAGCCCAAGATTGGTGGCCGCCAAATGCAAAGTTATTGTATCTATTGCAGTTGTCGCAGTTTAAATTACATACATTGGTGATATAGAATTCAGCGTAGGAGAGATGATGCATATCGTTACTTATCTGTTGAATTCAAGTACTTCAGTACAAAAAAACTCATCTGTGCTTCGTTATAGAAGTCCAGGTGTACTTGATCTTCGTAGTGATAGCGGTTGTGATATCCTTCGGATTTCATAACTTCCCAAACATCTTTGTCGTGTTCTACTAGTCCTTTGTGGTGCCTAATAGTAAATCCTAGTTCGCGTTTTAAGACCCAGGATATCATAATTTTGGAACCGTATTC
>Ga0316219_1001721_pt1 | contig 22283 bp, 13 predicted proteins | sample TBH18003PmetaG_FD_203635 | JGI IMG/M metagenome (GOLD analysis project Ga0316219, IMG submission 203635) | Freshwater microbial communities from Trout Bog Lake, Wisconsin, USA - TBH18003P | ecosystem: Environmental > Aquatic > Freshwater > Lake > Hypolimnion/Profundal zone | place: USA... | reverse complement strand
TTTCTAAAATCTTTACTCACCACCGAAGTGCCATATCGCCCAGAGTACCTGAAACCAATATGCGACGAATTGACCCAAACCGCTATTGGCAAATAAGATTACTGAGTTGAACTATCTTCATGTCCTTTCTACCCCGTCTGTGGAGGCACGTCTAATTACGGCTGGCCTTGTACCAAACGCGGAGCCAGGCAGCAGAGTGGTTCACCTGGACTTGAACCCATGGGTATCCGCAACATCACGGTGCGCGGCGCGCGCCAGCACAACCTGAAAAACATCGACGTTGAGATCCCGCGCAACACGTTGACGGTGATCACCGGACTGAGTGGTTCAGGCAAATCGTCACTTGCCTTTGACACCATCTATGCCGAGGGACAGCGTCGCTATGTCGAGACCCTCTCCGCCTACGCGCGGCAGTTTCTCGATCAGATGGAGCGGCCCGACGTAGACTCTATCGATGGCCTGAGTCCTGCCATATCGATTGAACAAAAGACTACCTCGCGTAGCCCTCGTTCCACAGTCGGGACAATCACCGAGATTTACGACTATTTACGCCTGCTCTACAGCTCCATAGGTATTCCACATTGCCCAAATTGCGGTAAGGAGATCACGCGCCAATCCGTGGAGCAGGTCACGGCAAGGGTGATGGAGTTAGCCGAGGGTGCTGGCGCTGGAACCGAACCACGGGTCATGCTGATGGCACCGATTGTGCGCGGGCGAAAAGGTGAATTCACCAAAGAATTAGAGAAGCTGGCGGCTCACGGATTTACCCGGGCGCGGATCGACGGCGAACTACGCTCCATTGATGAGGAAATCAAGCTGGACAAGCGGCGCAATCACACGATTGAAGTAGTGGTGGATCGTCTGCTGGTCAAAGAAGGAATCGAAAAACGGCTGGCCAACTCCGTTGAAGTTGCCATGAAGCTTGGTTCCGGACTGCTCGTAGTTAGCGTAGTCGGTGGTGATGAACATCTGTACTCATCGCGCATGGCGTGTCCGCAGTGCGGCGTCAATGTCGCCCAGCTTGAGCCGCGTTCGTTCAGCTTTAACAGCATGTATGGTGCTTGCCCGGAGTGCAACGGACTCGGCTCCAAATTTGATTTTGATCCGGCAAAGGTGATTGTCGATTGGTCGAAGCCGCTGCTCGATGGCGGGCTAGGCCCCGGAGCAGGCTCGGTTTCTCTGCAGGCGATGGTCAAGCACGCCGCGGCAGACAAGAATATTGATCTGACTACGCCCTTCGAGCAGCTCCCAGAGGAACAGCAGAGCTTTCTGCTTTATGGCGATCCTTCAAAGCGCGCACGCACGGGATTCAAGGGCATTCTCGCCTTCCACAAACGCACGTTGGAAGAGGTGACGACCGAGGCCTATCGCGAGTACCTGATGCAGTACATGTCAGCAACTCCTTGCCAGGTGTGCCATGGACGGCGGCTGCGTCCTGAGAGCCTCGCCGTGAAGGTAAACGGCATGAGTATCTCTGAGTTCACAGCCCTCCCCATCTCGCGTGCGCAGGATGCGGCAGCCGGTATCGAACTCACCGGGCGCGACGAGAAAATTGCCGGGCGCATCGTCGGCGAGGTCCGTGAGCGGCTCGGCTTCCTCAACCATGTCGGGCTGGGATACCTTTCACTGGATCGTTCGGCGGCAACCTTAAGCGGCGGCGAGGGCCAACGCATTCGGCTCGCGACGCAGATTGGCTCCAAACTTCGCGGCGTGCTCTACGTGCTGGATGAGCCTTCGATTGGGCTTCATGCGCGCGACAATGAAAAGCTTTTGCAGTCGCTCGAAGCGTTGCGTGATCTCGGCAATACCGTGCTTGTTGTGGAGCACGATGAAGAGACAATTCGCCGCGCAGACTATGTGATTGATCTTGGACCGGGCGCAGGCAAACTCGGTGGAGAGTTAGTCGCTGCGGGCACTCCTGAGGCGATCGCGCGGGTAGCCGATTCACTGACCGGGCAATACATCTCCGGGCGCAAAACGATCCCCGTGCGGGACGAGCGGCGCACCGTCAATGGTCATGCTATTGCCGTGCTGGGCGCACGCGCAAACAATCTAAAAAACGTGGACGTGAGTTTTCCGCTCGGTGTGATGACCGTAGTGACCGGTGTCTCTGGCTCCGGTAAATCGACACTTGTAAATGATATTCTCTACGCCGCGCTGGCACAGAAGATTTATAAATCGCGGCAGGAACCAGGCGCTCACAAGTCGATCACCGGAGCCGAGGAGATCGACAAAGTGATCTGCATCGATCAGTCTCCGATTGGCCGCACTCCGCGCTCAAATCCCGCGACTTACACCGGTGTCTTTACCCAGATCCGCGAGTTGTACGCCATGCTGCCGGAGTCGCGCGAGCGAGGCTACAAGGCGGGCCGTTTCTCCTTTAACGTTTCCGGCGGACGCTGCGAAGCCTGCCAGGGCGAAGGCGAGCGCCGCATTGAAATGAATTTTCTGCCCGACGTATATGTGCTCTGCGAAGTCTGTGGTGGCAAGCGCTACAACCGCGAGACGCTGGCCGTGCATTACAAGGGATACTCCATCGCCGACCTGCTCGATACGCCTATCAGCGAAGCGCTTACCGTTCTGGAAAACTTTCCGCAGGCCCGCCAGAAACTGCAGACGCTTGTCGACGTAGGTCTGGGATACATTCACCTTGGTCAATCTTCTGTGACCCTGAGCGGCGGTGAAGCACAGCGCATAAAGCTAGCCCGCGAGTTGAGCAAACGTCAAACTGGGCGAACCCTATACCTGCTCGATGAGCCGACGACCGGGTTGCACTTTGAAGACGTGAGCCGCCTGCTGGAGGTCTTGCATCGGCTCACCGATCTCGGCAACTCCATCATCATCATCGAGCACAATCTCGACGTGATTCGCAACGCAGACTGGATCATCGACCTCGGTCCCGAGGGTGGTGAAGAGGGCGGACGAATCGTTGCGCAGGGAACTCCAGAGCAGGTAGCGAAGGTGAAGAAGAGCTACACCGGGCAGGCACTCGCACAGCGGCAAAACCCTGACTAGTCAGTGTCAGGTTTGAAGTGTCAGGTTTGAAGTGTCGTGTTTGAAGTGTCGTGTTTGAAGTATCAGGTTTGAAGTGTCTTGCTGAGCGAAGCGAAGCACCCCCGCGTCACAAATAAAGCCGCTGTCATCCTGAGCGGAGCAAGCCGCGTTGTTCGCGGCTTGCGGAGTCGAAGGCCCCCTATGGCTCCCTCCGAATTCCGTCACGTACTTCCGACGCACTGCGCTAGCGCAGCTCCGGAAAGTCCTCCTCACGATATTCCATCTGCACACGTTCGCCCGATTGCACCTGAACGGCCTCCGCTTTCCGCAACTGCACTCTGCGTATCTTGCCTGAGATTGTCTTTGGCAAGTCCGCAAATTCAATGCGCCGAATTCTCTTGTACGGCGCAAGAACCTGCCGAATGTGCTTAAAGATCGAAAGCGCAATTTCGCGGGAAGGCTCAACTCCGGTCCGCAGAATTACAAACGCCTTTGGAATGGCTGTACGGATCGGGTCCGGTGATGGCACAACTGCGCACTCCACTACGTCTGGATGCTCTACCAGTGCGCTCTCGAGTTCGAACGGACTGATGCGATAGTCCGAGGCCTTGAAGACATCATCGGCGCGGCCAACGAATGTGAAGTATTCATCCGAGTCCCGCGACATCACGTCGCCAGTCCGATAGAGCGGGCCATTCACCGGCACAAGCTTCCCGTTGTCGTCCTGATAGCCCGGCATCAGAGCAAGTGGCGCAGGATTGAGACGTATGCACAGTTCACCCTCGTCCGCTTCCTGGTCGTTGACGTCGATCAATGCAAGACGATACCCGGGCAGCGGCCTCCCGACGGAGCCCATCTTCAATGGTTGCCCTGGAGGATTGCCCAACTGTGCCGTGGTTTCGGTCTGTCCATAGCCGTCGCGGATGGTGATGCCCCATGCACCGCGAACCCGTTCGATCACCTCGGGATTCAGTGGTTCACCGGCGCTGACCAATTCGCGAAACTTCACCTTGTATGCGCCAAGGTCTTCCTGCGCGAGCATTCTCCAAACCGTGGGCGGAGCGCAAAACACCGATACTTCGGCGGTCACCAGCGCATTCAGCAGGGCTGGTGCACTAAAGCGCGCCTGGTTGAATGCGAACACCGTGGCTTCAGCGTTCCAGGGAGCAAACACGCAGCTCCAAGCGTGCTTGGCCCATCCGGGCGAGGAGAGATTGCAGTGGACGTCTCCCGGCTTCAGTCCGATCCAGTACATGGTGGAAAGGTGCCCCGCCGGATAGCTCGCATGATTGTGCAACACGACCTTCGGCTTGCTGGTGGTCCCGGAGGTGAAATAGAGCTGTAAGGGATCAGTGGCTTTGGTTTCGCCATCCGGTTCGAAGTTGCTGGAATGGCTGTACCCTTCCTCGAATTCGCGCCATCCCGGCACAGCTCCACCCACCGATATGCGGCTTAAGGCAGTCACGTGGTCAAACCTCGGTGCCAGTTCGGCGGTCGCAATGATGTGGCGCACATTACCGCGTAACATGCGATCGGTGATGTCGTCCGCGGTGAGCAAAGTCGTTGTTGGGATCACGACGGCACCCAGTTTCATCGCCGCCAAAAGCGATTCCCACAACTGCGGCACATTGCCAAGCATGAGCAGCACACGATCGCCACGGCGCACTCCCAGGCTGCGCAGGAAGTTCGCCACTTGTGAAGATCGTTGCGAGAGTTCCCCGAAGCTCAGCTTCGCCTCTCCACCACGCTCATGCATGACCCAGAGTGCTGTCTGCTCACGGCGTTCGCCACGGCCAATGACGTCGAACCAGTCCAGTGCCCAGTTGAAATTCTGCAGAGCGGGCCACTGGAACTGCGCATAGGCGCTGGCGTAATCCTCGCGATATTTCAGCAGGAGATCTCGTGCTGCCTTGAATTGTTCGTGAGCTGTGCCGCCGACGGCTGCAGTAGATGTCATCGCGTCCTCCTGGGTGGATCCCCACCTGCGTACTTCCCGACGGCGGATTATGGCAGGAGAGACGAGATTTTTCCAGCGGCTCGGATGAATACTGTCGTTAGCACATGATATGTCCGGTTGAGATAGCAAGTGATCTGTCCGCTTTTTCGGGGCGGCGAGAGTAGCTGACCATGGAAGGTATGGAGAGTTACTCGAAGGCCGCCGTGGAGCGGGCAATGAAGGTACAAGAAGTGATTTTGCGTGCGATGGCGAAGAAGATTACGTGGTGGCAGGCGGCCGAGATTCTCGGCGTCAGCGACCGTTCGATGCGTCGCTACCGAGCGAGCTACGAGGAGTTCGGTTATGACGGGCTGTTTGACCGGCGGCGCGGGCAGCCCAGTCCGAAGCGGGTGCCGGTTTCGACCATCGAGCAGGTGCTGGGGCTCTATCGCGACCAGTACTTCGATCTGAACGTTCGGCACTTTCACGAGAAGTTGCGCGAGGTGCACCGCATCGAGTTGAGTTACACCTTGGTCAAGGCGGCGCTGCAAGGCGCTGGGCTGGTCAAGCGAGGGCGCAAGCGCGGGGTGCATCGCAAGCGGCGCGAGAGGCGGCCGCTGCCGGGCATGCTGCTGCACATCGACGGCAGCCGTCATCGCTGGTTTCAGGACGAGCGCTGGTATGACCTGATCGTAATCCTGGACGACGCCACGACCGAGATCTACTACGCGCAGCTGGTGGAAGAGGAATCGACGGCGACGGTCATGGCCGCCCTGCGCGAGGTGATTGAGCACAAGGGCCTGTTCTGCGCCTTGTACAGCGACCGCGGCAGCCATTTCTGGCTGACGCCCAAGGCGGGAGGCAAAGTCGATCCGCACCGGCTAACGCAGTTGGGCCGGGCACTGCGCGAACTGGGCGTGCAGATGATCCCGGCCTACTCGCCGCAGGCGCGAGGCCGCAGCGAGCGCAACTTCGGGACCTGGCAAGGACGCCTGCCACAGGAGTTGCGCCTGCGTGGGATCCATAGCGTGACTGCTGCCAACGATTTTCTGCGCGATGAGTATATCGCCGAGTTCAACCGCCGCTTTCAAGTGCCGGCGGCGCAGCGTGGCAATGCCTTTGTCGCCTGCCGCCGACGTGACCTGGATCTGGTGTTCTCGTTGCAGTTCGAACGTTCGGTCAGCCGTGACAATACGGTGAGCTTTCAGAACCTGGTCTTGCAGATCGAGCGCACCCGTTGGCGGAGCACCCTGGCGGGCTGCAACGTAACCGTACATCAGCATCTGGACGGAACTCTGAGCATAAGCTACGGACCCCACCGGCTCGGACACTACACGGCTCAGGGTTCCCCAATCATACAAGGAGCAGCGCGAGGGGCGGTGGAAAAGACAGCGGCTCCGCCGCCTTGGAAAACGCTTCGCGTTTCCCACTTTCCCACCGCCACGACGGCTGCGGGAGATTAACCAGAACCGGACACTTCACTTGCTACAAAAAGCGGACATTTTAACTTGCTACGAACAGTGACAGGGGTGGAATGCAGTAGCTCTGGCTCAATTGCATCCCTTTCGGAAGATTGAAAGCGGAATGTGCTCTGCCAATTTCATCTGTGCAGTTTTCGGTCAGGCAACCTACCCATCTTCCAACCGTGCCGTACTAGAAGCTATATGACGCCCCGACAAGAGGTACATACTTGGCGCGAAGCCCTGCGTCGTTTGCCTTTATCACAACGTTTCCGGTCAGCAGAAAGTTTCCGAAGGGGCTGTACTTGGCTCCCAGCGAAACGTCAACCGTGTTTACCGCACCCCGGTACCCTGCGGCTTGCTGCACGTTTGGATAACCGATTCCGTCAACGGCGTCAACAAAGGGAACGGTACGGAAGCGCTGGGCGCTGGATAAACGCGTGCCCAGCAGGTCAGCGGCGACTGTCAACTTTTTGGTGACACCGGCGTCAACTCCTGCCGAATAGAAAAACTCATTAGGAAGTTTCCCACTAGAATCCGTTTGGACATTTCCAGCAAGAACCGACTTACTGTTGTACTCGAATCCAAGGTTGAAGTGGGGCGATATGCGGCCCCGGTAAGAAGCAGCCAAGAAGGGCTTGAACCCTGGTGCTCCGGAACCCAGGAAGTTTTTCGAATCGCCAGTAGCGGCGCGGAAATCCAGACCAAGCGCAAGTCGTGCGCGCTCGCCCTTCCATGCAGTCCCTTTGGCGCGGAAGACGACATCGCCGATGCCACTCGCACTCTTATGGTTGGAAAACAACGCATCCGTGCTGCCAGCAGCGTTGGTCACATCGAAGAAATGAAAATACCCAGTGCCATCCGTGGTGGCATAAAGAGCAGTGTCTGCCGGTGAAACTGGCTGCGGGGCAATTCGGACGATATGCGCGGTCGAAGTTATTCCCAAGCGGACATCGAGAATAGGAATGGCTACGGATACATCAACCCGGTCTGTAAGACCATATGTACCGTAGAAGGTGACCTCGTGAGCCTTGAGATCGATGCGGTTTTGGGTCGCGATGTAATCCTCTGCATATATGGGGCAGAATCCGGTGGCGGAGCCGGGACACGGAATCACATCGGCGCCGGTCAAACCCGTGGCAGGAAACTGTGCATGGCTTAACGCGAGTGGCAGGTGCTTCAGACTGATTCCGTCGAGTGAACTGAAATCACGGAACTCATAAGTTGCGGCAATGAAAACCCGGTGCCTCCCAACGGTCTCGGCTCGTTCCGTAAGAATTGGCCCATAGCTCTCGCTTGACCGGGTCACTGTCCCTAGCGACTTATCAAACGTGAACAATACTCCCGATGCCGGAGAAGCGATAGAACGTAACGCGAGTTCAGTACCCACCGACACGGTCACGGGGAGAACAAGGTTCGCGAAGTCTGCGTCGAAGTGTGCCTGGTGAGCTGGGTTGTTGAGCGTCAACCCGGTTGCTCCATAGACTTGCGGAATGACGCAAGCCATTGATGATTGAAGGCCCGACGCGCACACTGGCGGTGGGGGTGGCGGTCCTGCGGCGAGTGTCAGTTGAGTTAAACCAAGTACCACCGAAGCCGCCAACAGTAACTTGCCTCTCGCCATAGCGATCCTTTCATCCGCAACCAAATTGCTCCTGTTTGGAAGCACCCACCGGTTTAACTTGTCCCTTCGATGAGCCAAACACCTGCTTTCTTGCGCAATCTGATGGTGACCTCGCCAGAAAAGGTTTTCTGTATGCCGCCCGCGAATGTGTAAATCAAATCTCGTTCGCAGGTAACAACGGCGCTGTCCCCGGAGACGGATGGATCTCCGGTTGGGCGTAACTTCATCTGGATCGCCACCGCGTTCTTAAAGGAATCAGATATCTTCTTGCGATCCTGCTTTATAAGGCTGGGCCAGACTGCCTCCAACTCATCTGTGTTCCTATGTTGATAAGCATCGGAATAGCGCCCAAGTGCAGATAACACACCGCTTCGATCTGAACTGGCTTGTAACTGTCGAACTCGGTCGCGGGCAGCATTCGCCAGCGGACTCTCGGGATAGCGCTGGATAAACGCCTGAAGATCCTTCTCCTTATTCTTATCGACTCCGGGCCAATCCTTCTGATCGGCAGGAATAGTGGGTGGCGCGATTGTGGGAGTGAAAGGTTTAACCACGGTTGGATTTACTGTCGCTACCGGTGGAGGTGGCGGCTGGACTGGCTGCGCATTCTGCGTCATTGCAGCGTCCAACCGCGCCGCTACTCCAGCGGTGAACGACATATTCTGCTTCTTCGTTTGGAATCCGGTCTTAGAGATTTCAATCGTATGATTGCCAGGGCTGACGTCCGCCGAATACCGGCCCGCGCCATCCAGCGACCCAAGCGCCTGTCCGTCCAGTGAAATCGTTGCATCCGGCTGCCCGCCTGCAACCTGCAGCGTGGCTTTCTGCGCCACTGGCTGAAGATCGAAACGAATTCCCGTCTCCCCGTTCTTTCCAATACTTGCGATCTGCGTAGGAGGCGTACGGTACCCGCTTTTTGATACCGCCACCGACACGTTCTTCAACGGCAGCGATTTGCGATAAATACCGTCACTCCCGGTCTCTCCAGACTTGCGTCCGTCGAGGTAGACGGTCGCCTTATCAACCCCCGTCTGAATGACGAGCACGCCCTCCTTGCTCTCGGCATCGAGGAATATATCGAGTGCGGGACGCCCCGTGACGTTGACGATGTGGGTGCGGGCATTCTCACCGGCGCTAATTTGAATTTGATGGCTTCCCTCGGAAACTGCGCCCAGGTCTTGACGCCCAGACACAATGGGCGATACGGGATGTCCGTCCAGAGCAATGGGTGTGCCGTTGTCGCAATTACAAAGCAGGCGAAGTTGCCCAGTCCGGTTTGCCACGATCAAGGCGGACACGTTCTGCGCTACAACAGGACTGCTGATCTCCGGTGCACTCGCTGCCAAAGCCCGGAATCCTATCTCCACCTTCTCACTCTTTCCGGATATCCGGATAGTATGTTGACCGACTGTTACCTCTGCGAGATTTAGCTGCCCTTCTCGAAGTCGCCCCACTGGGTGGCCATCGAGCGTCGCCTCGCCTCGGGACAAGTTTGTGTTGATATGGACGGTGCTCGGTAGTGGTGTGAATGTCAGGTCCAATGGCGGTGTCGCGGCATCACTGCCCACGTGAACATTTCGCAACACGGGAGCGTATCCCGCGAGGGAGGCCCTTAATTCGTAATCACCCGGTGCAAGCGGCACGCTGCAATTTGGGGTAACACACTTCTCATTATGTACTTCTACGGTTGCTCCAACCGGCGTTGAGTTGATAACAACCGCGGCCAGCGTGCCGCTACCTGTACCCTGACTTTCCGTCGCGGGACCTGAAGTGTGGCTCTTCCAGACTACGAATGCCAACACGAGAGCAGCGATTACGCCGATGGCTGCCAAGAGTGCGGGTTTCCGCAACCTCGAGCGCGCAGGAATTCGCGCCGGGACAGGTGCTTTGACATGGGGAACTGATGCAGTTGTACGCGGGGAGAAAGGAGGTTCGGGAGTCTGTTTATCGCCGCTGAATGTACCCGCGGGCGCAGTTCCAAAATTCGTCGGCTTAGGAGGAATCGGCGGCTTAAGGGGCGGCGGGCCAGGGGAATTCCTGACAACACCAACGCCTGTCACGACCGGTTCTACCTTGTGTGGCTCCTCTTTCTTTACAGGCTTAACTTGCTTCGCGGGAGGCAGTGGAATTGAGACCACTACCGGTTCGACCTTGCGTGTTTCCTCTTTCCTTACGGGTACAACCGGCGAAGGCGATACGGATCCTTCGGCATCGAACGGTCTCGCATCTGGAGTCGCCGGTCGGAATACCGGGGCCTCATACGCATATTGAGTCGCGCTTTCTTTATTTGAACCAATCCTTGTAAGTGCGTCTATTCGGGTTGTGACTACTTTCGTAACGCCGTCAGCAAACGACTGGAGTTGCTGGTCATCGCCATTACGCGTCGCGAGAACTCGGACTCGCGCGGAGACGGCTTGCAACTCGTCGACGCTGACGATGGTTTCGGCATCGTTTGCGAGCTTCTGTAACTCCTCGAGATCCCTCCCCGTTGGCATCTCCGGACGGGATTCATCGCCGCCCTGACCTGGAGCCTTCCACACGGTACGCTCTTCCGTGTCTTCAGCAGGCGGAGCGTCTACGCTTGCCCGTTCGCTTTCAAGTCGCCTCCGTGCCGCACCCCGCTCAGCTTCTTCGTGCAACGCGTTGTGGCGTGATCGCAGGTCTTCCGTGATGAACTCAAGCGCAGGTTGCACGCTGTCAAGCAGTTCCAGGGCTGAGTCATAGGAACGCCCCATCAGCAGCATCCTGGAATCGGAAGTCGCCTTGTTCACCATTGCAGTTGCACTTTCACGACGGCCAGCCTCAATCTGCGACGCTACTCGGGATAGCTCCGGATGGTCACCATATGCACGTCGGCATTCGTCAACTGCGCTCTGGCCGCCCGACCAATCGCGGCAACCGATGAACATCTGTACCCCTTCGACCGCGGCGAGAATGTTCTGCAGACGCTCCTGGCAGGCGTGGGCGCGGCCTGTGATTTCTCGAAAGCGCGGTGATTTCGCAAGATTCCCCGGCTGCGCTTCCAGAAACCGCACGGCCTCAACTGGACGATCTACTCGAAGCAATCGCTCAGCAGTTTCAACGGCTTCTCCGACTCGGCGGTTAAACTCGTCAACGTGGCGTTCCGCGTCCGCAAGGACGATCTCAAGGTCTTCATCCGATGTATCTTTGAGGGTTCCACGGAGGAAGCTGATGGCCTGCTCGTACTCCTCCGAAGCTATGAGCCGTTGCGCTTCGTGCATCGCAGCTTCCATCTGCTGCCGGCGTTCAAAGGTGGCCTTCTCTTCGATGGCTAACTGGAGGAGGTCTTCCAGTTCGGGCGAATTCAATTCAGCAAAGCCGGTCTCAAGCAGCCGGATCGCTTCGTCGAAGCGTTTGCCGCGCAAAGCGTCTTTGGATCGTTGGATGTACTCGTTCTTGCTCGCATCTGCTCTTTCCTGCTGCAATGTCTGCCGAATGATCGTGAGTACCGAGATCAGTGCGGCCTCATTCGGATAACGCGCGCATGCCGCTTCAAGATTGTGGAGTGCGGTTTCCGTTTGTTTCTCATCCAATAATTTTCGTGCCGCGCTAATCTGCTCTTCAATGAACAGCCGCTTCTCAGCCGCTTGGCGCTGGCGATCTGAGATTGACTTCAACTTCAGAAGGCCACGCTCTTCCGGAAACTGTTTCAGAGCCTCATCACAGCGTTCGCTCGCTATCCGGAAGTCATCCTGGTTGAGTGCATCCTGAATGCCTGCCGTGAGTCGATCCAATTCCTTGCGTCGGCGCTCCTGTTCCTGTCCCGTTGCGGCGAGGGAAACAAGTTCCGTGATGACCGGAGCGATGGGATCCAGAGTCTGCGCTTTTTGAAGAGCTTCCAAGGCAGCCGTGAAGCGGCGCGACGATATCTGCCGCTGCGCTTCTTCAACCAGTCCCTGGATTTCCATCTGGCGCCTGCGCTGCTCGATCTCCAGTTTGATTTCGGCGTATAGAGCGCGAGCCTCCGAATCAGAGGAATCCAGCGCGATCGCCTCCTCTACCGCGCTTAGAGCCTCCGTAAGATCGCCAGCAAATTGCGCCGACTGGGCTCGCTTTAGAGCTTCGCGCCGCTGCTCAGCGCGCGACTTCGCCTCGGAAACCGATTCACGGAAAGAACGCAGATCATGATTCTCCGAATCGAGTTCGACGGCCTGTTCGATATACAGCAGCGCACGGTCAAATTCCTGGGCGGTGTATGCTTCCTGGGCATTTGCGAAAAGCTGATTCGCCTGCTCGCCCCTTTGCTGTTTCTTGATCCGCTGCTGTACTTCCTGTAACAGCTCCTTGGCCCTGTTATTCTGGCGGTCAACCCTGAAGATTTGAAGACACTGTTCCCGCGCCTTGCCTAACTCTCCCCGAGCCAGCAACTCCTCGGCTACCACCAGGTACCCGCTGACCGCGGCACGACGCAGTTGTTCCTGCACCTGCGTAAGGTCGAAGCCAAGCTCATCTGCAGTTTGATAGCGGTCCTCGCGTGACTTAGCCAATCCGCGCTGCATAATGGTGTCGAGCTCCGCAGGGTAGGTCTCGAGGTAGTTTGAGAGAAGCGGAGGTGGATCATTGATGATCTTGAGCAGCGTTGAACCGGTGTCTTTCCCGGCAAACGGAAGTTTAAACGTGAGCAACTGGAACAGAACCACAGTCATCGAGAACACGTCGCTGCGCCCATCGACAGGTTTGCCATTGATCTGTTCCGGTGACATGTACTGGATTGTGCCGATCACCTGGCTGGGAAGAGTGACGTTGCCTTCATCTTCGATACGCGCGATCCCGAAGTCCACTATCTTGACGGTCTCGCCTTGATTGACCACCATCACATTTCCGGGTTTGATGTCACGGTGAACGACGTTACGCTCGTGTGCATACTGCAAGCCGTCGCATGCCTGGATGATGAGGTTCAGCTTCTCGATCAGGGGGAGCGAGCGTTCTTCCCTGATCATGATCTCCATGCTAACCCCTTCCAAAAACTCCATGACAAGGAAGGGGTTTCCCTCGTATTCGCCGAGGTCATGGACGATGACAATATTCGGGTGCTGGAGCTTCCCCGTGGATTGCGCCTCGCGGTAGAAACGCTTTAGAAAACCGGGATCATCAGCAAAATTGCTGGTAATCATCTTGATAGCGACCATGCGACCGATTGACGGATCAATCGCCTTGTACACGACCCCCATGCCACCCTTACCAAGCACGTCGAGAATTTCGTATTTTCCGATCTTCTTGGTCTTGCTGGTCGTCATCTTTTTTTAAGGGCACCTGTGGGCTGGCCGCGACTCACACACTACACCCGTAGGATATCTTGATGAAAAATTAGGGTGGCGGGTTGACCAGCTCACACCATTCGCGCGAGGATTTTCAGTCAGAAACCGTCCGATTAGTCTCGCTGCAAATCTGTTCTTAAGGGGAAGTAGGGCGCTTCCCCTGCAACGTTCGTAGATGCAGTTTCAGCAGGTCAGGATTGTACGCGGAAAAGTTGGCTTCCCACGAGAACTGCCGAGCCGTCTCCGAGTGTTGATTTCCCGCGAAGATTCACAAAAGTACCATTCCGGCTTCCCGCATCCTCCAGCAGGAAATCTTCGCCGCGTAACAGAATCCGGGCATGAATCCGCGACATCATCTTGTCTTCTGGAAAAATGTAATTCCCCTTGGTGCGGCCAAACTGAGATTCCTTTGAGCTTAATGGAAAACGCTTAGCCTCATTGCCGTCTGCATCGATTTGAGCCAGCTCCGCCACTGGGTTCTCGAGCTTATCAAGCACGTTATGCAGTTCGTGAATCGAAATGCCGAACTGTGTCACTGCTGACATGGCCCCAGCTATTTCTCGGAAACGGAACACCTGCTGGCCCATGATAATCACATCTCCGGTCTGCAGAATATGTCCGCCCATTAATCGTACAAACACTTTTTCCACGCCGTCGCTAAGGTCCTCCACCAGCAACTGGCCGTCCTGCACAAACACTCGTGCATTCAGTGGAGCCATGCTTGCGTCGGTCGCAAAACGCAAATCGCCCTGAGTGCGACCGATCGTTAGTTGCGGCATAACCGGGTGCTGCGGTCCAAGGCTGCCATCGTGCTTCACGACTTGAATTCGAAAAAGCGGAGACCGCCTGAGAATCTCTGGCGCGGTCGAGGGTTCCTTCTGCGGAGCCGGCGGGTCTACCGGTCTCCAAATCACCTGAAACAATGCATGCTCGCTGGTCTTGCCTTTTAGCATGAATCGGCCCAACTCGCGGAAGGTGAAACTCGATCTGTCGACCTGTTTGAGTAGTTCGTCGGAGATGACGATCTGCCCCGGCGCTGCTTCACTCTCGACGCGCGACGCCATGTTTACGACGTCGCCGAAGACATCGTCAGTCTTAACGATTCCGACCCCATAGTGAATGCCGATCCGGACTCCAATGCGCTCGGGTTCGGGCCGTACCTCGTTCACCTCGGCAAGAATCTTCTGAATTTCTATGGCTCCCTCTACCGAATAGACGGGGTTGGTAAAGGTGGCCATCATGCCATCGCCTATACTTTTGATTACACGCCCTTGATGCTTTTCCACAATTTGGCGAATGGTGCGGTTGCAACTATGAACCATCAGAAGACCAGCGGCGTCGCCGTGCTTCTCAAAATACGCGGTGGAGCCCTGAATATCCGTGAACATCACGACCACCGCTTGGCGCAGGCGTTCCAGGTCTTTCAAGTAAGCGGCGTCAACCCGCGCCAATTCCAGTAGCTTGGTTACGACGGTTCGAGCATCCACTTCCTCAGCCATGTCTGGCACTCCTCTTGCACGCATGACATGTTACGCGATTTGAAGTGCTGGTCTTCAATTTCAGCGCAAAACAATTAGACAAAACCCTTGCAGAACTTAAAAATACTAAGCTCGCTGCGTCAATCCCGGCCAGGTCGGGGACCGATCGACCCTTACCACTCCTGTCTGGGATTCTTGCGCTAACAGGAGTTCAAGGCAGCCCGCCCAATAGGGCGAAGAAACATACGAGAACCTGGGTGGTTAAAATGGCAAAAACCACCCTGCCGAGGTCGCTCGCGGAGGGTGGTTTTTGATTATGCTCTCTTCTTTTGCCACATAAGGTCGATGCTAGTCGCTGAGGCTTGCCGCGTTTTCTGCCTGGACGCGATTGCGCCAGTGGCTTTGCACAAAGTATACGATTCCGATCACCAGCACCAAAACAATGATTGCATCCAGACGATGGAACCATTGCTTGAGACGGGGATCGCTATCCCAATGCTCGCCCAGTTTGAGCCCCACGTAGGCTAGCGCGTAGCACCACGGCCAGGAGCCTGCAAAAGTGTAAAGATGGAATTTGCCGCGCGGCATGCGGGCGATTCCTGCCGGCAGTGCGATGAAGGTGCGAACCACGGGCAGCAGGCGTCCTATGAAAACTGTGACGCTGCCGTACTTCTGGAAGAAGCGCTCGCTCATATCAAGATCGTGCCGGTTCATCAGGATATATTTGCCGAAGCGTTCGATAAGAGGGCGCCCGCCATAGGCTCCTACTTCGTAGGCGAGCACGGAACCCAGATTGCACCCAATGGCTCCCAAGGTTGCCACAACAATCAGGGAACTGAAGCGCCCTGAGTATACGAGGTATCCTGCGAAGGGCATGATGACCTCGGAGGGCAGCGGAACGCAGGCCGACTCAATACCCATAAGTACGGCGATGCCCGGGTAGCCGAGCGAAGAGATCACGGTCTTGATGAATCCGGCCAACACCAGCAAAATCTGTTCGATCATGAATCCTCAGAACTCTTGATTGGAGTCTTGGGTAAAAACATAGCCTGGTAGCAGCAGCCCTTGTGGAGTCTTTGAAACCTTAATGCGACGGGTTTCCGCGGTGGCAGCCGAAGCATCGGCCGGGCGGAGCATGGCAAACTGGGAAAATACCTCGTTATAAATCTTCGTGACCAGAAAACTTTGCCCACTGGCCTCTTCGCGCCAAACCTGTCCGAGTTGGATTGCTTTCACAGCCATATGCTTCAGCCTAAAGTCTAGCTCTCGCCGGGTCAATGACGAAAGGTGGCCGGGGAGACGACTTTCAGTTCCCGACTGCAATGCAGAACTCCACCCGCAGCTAGATCGTGGCCAAAACCGGGAGAATCCCCGGCTGCGCTAAGGCCTGACCGGTCTGCCCGTTGGCATCGGACGGGTCTTGGGCAGAGCCTTCGGGGTCTTGCCGTCGAGGAAAGACGGCAATTCACTTGCCCCGCAACGAAGACCGACGTAGAAGGCTCCGAAGTTAGAGAAGACGCCGCTGACTTCGTCGAATCGCATTTCGTAGATCAGCTTCTTAAAGATCACCGGATCATCGCTGAAGAGATCGACGCCCCACTCCCAATCGTCAAAGCCGATTGAGCCGCTTATGATCTGCTGAACTTTTCCGGCGTAGCGGCGGCCAATCTTACCATGCAGATCCATCTGGCGCTGGCGCTCTTCAATGGGGAGGGTGTACCAATTTTTCAGTTCGCCGCGCTTGCGATCCATCGGATAGAAGCTTATGTAGCGGCCCTCCGGAACCTGCGGAAACAGGCGGACGTGCATCGCCTCGCGCTGGCGGTTCATAGACTCTTCGAGGGTTTCGTTCCATTCGGGCGAGTGGGGTTCGACACCTTGCGAGAGGAGTCCGCGATAGAGCTTGATGCTGGACTCATAAAGGCCAAGCTCGACCACCGAAACGTAAGAATTTGCGGGCTCCAGGTACTCAAGTAGTTCAAGCTGATTGAGGGCGAGTTGGGCTTGGTTCAGGGCCTCAAAATCTTTGCGGAAGTGGACAAAGAGAATGTCGCCCTTGTGCCCGAACATGGAGAACATGGCCGATCCCGCAGTCTCCATTTCGGCCAGAGCGGTTTGCGCACGGCTGGTAATGCGGGCGCGGTCTTCCATGGACTTGGCGCGCCACTGACTCCAACGGAAACGGAACATCTGGTGCAGTACCGCCGAACCCTCCAACGTCAATGGGACCGCAGGCAGTTCAAAGCTATGGGTGCTTACGCCTTGTTCGCTCGTGCTCATAAGTTTTGGAATCCCCAAGTTGCGATCATTACTCTGGGAACATTGTAACGCGGGGAGCAGGAAGGTTTCCCGAAAGCAGCCGTAAGGGCAACGGCTCTGCTAATATTCCTCGCAGGTAAATATGGCTACTATTGTGAAAAAGAGTGCTGGAAATAAACCCGCAAAGTTCAACCCGCTCGCACCGGAACGCGTCTCGAAGATATTGGAAATACTGGAGCAAACCTATCCGAGTGTGCGCTGTGCGTTGCATCATGAGAATGCATGGCAATTGCTTGTTGCGACGATCCTCTCGGCACAGTGTACCGACGTGCGTGTGAACATCGTCACGCCAGCGCTGTTCAAGAAATATCCGACTCCTGCATCCCTGGCGAAAATTGAGCCGCAAGAACTGGAGCCAATGATCATCACGACGGGATTTTTCCGCAACAAGGCGAAATCCATTGTAGGAGCGGCGCGCAAGATCATGGATGAGTTCGGTGGGCAGGTCCCTGATCAAATGGATGACCTGCTCTCGCTGCCGGGTGTAGCCCGCAAGACCGCCAACGTGGTGCTCGGCTCGTGGTTTGGCCAGGGTGTGGGCATCGTGGTAGATACCCATGTACACCGGATTTCCCGTCGGCTGGAACTGACCAAATCAGATGATCCGAAGAACATTGAGCTAGACCTGATGAAGGTAATTCCGCCGGCGAAGTGGATTGATTACTCGCATCAAATCATCCATCACGGGAGAGCGCTGTGTATGGCGCGCGCCCCAAAGTGCGTGGAATGCCCTCTGGAGAACCTCTGCCATGCGGCGGATAAGACGTGGTCTACGGTCCCCCAGCACAAGGACGCGAAGAGATGAGGCAAGCTCTCCAGGTGACCATCCTGTTATCGGTTGCCGTGTTGCTCGCCGTCTCTTGTGGCTTGGCTTTGCGTCTGTCCGGCTACTTGCTCGTGGGGCCGTTTTCAGCGATTCTGCCGCGTGAAGATGCGGCAATGGGCCGAGAGCTTCAGCGTTGGATCATCTACTTCGGAGCATCTCTCGGGGTCACGGTATGGTTGTGTGCTGTGTACCGCAAGTGTAAACGTACTCTCTGGAAATCAGACTAGTTGACGGACCGCAGTCTAATTTCTAGCCCCCGCTAACGGTCACATTCTACTCCGCATCTTAATTTCAGCATGTGAGCCGAGCGCAGCCGAATAGGCCAGGTGCATAAGAGGTTACAAGATCCGTAATACGAAAGGGTGCCATGCTGATTGCTGGGGACATTGGCGGTACTAAAACGGATTTAGCAATTTACTCAGACGCCGCTGGCCCGCACGCGCCAATCGCGCAAGCAAAGATGCACAGCGCGGATTATCCCAGCTTGCAAGCCATGGTTCGGGAGTTTTTGATCAAAGCGAAACAGCCCATCGATAGGGCCTGCTTTGCCATAGCGGGGCCTGTGATCGAAGGGCGTGTAAAGACCACTAATCTCCCTTGGCTAGTAGAGCGGGACTCGCTCGCAACGGAGCTAAGTCTCAACGTCAATTCCGTTCATCTCATCAACGACCTCGAAGCAATTGCGCATGCCGTGCCGATTCTAAGGCCAGACGACGTGAGTACAGTGAATACCGGTAACCCTGTTCTGCAAGGAGCCATCGCCGTCATCGCTCCGGGCACCGGACTTGGCGAGTCCTTCCTGACGTGGAATGGGCACGGTTACCAGGTCCATGGCTCCGAGGGCGGGCATTCAGATTTTGCGCCTACCGATGCGCGACAAAGCCGACTGCTCGAATACATGCTCACGTTATTCGGCCATGTGAGTTTCGAGCGCGTCTGTTCCGGAATGGGTATCCCTAACTTGTATAAGTTCCTTCGCGACATTGAGCACATTGAGGAAGACCCGAATGTTACCGCTATGATCGCCACAGCACCGGACCCTACGGCTGCAATCGTTAATCAGGGGCTCTCTGCTACAAATCGCAGCCGGTTGTGCGCGGAGACTGTCGATCTCTTCATTTCAATATTGGCCAGCGAGGCCGGCAACCTGGCATTAAAGGTTCTTGCAACTGGCGGCCTCTACATCGCAGGAGGTGTTGCTGTGCACACTCTGCGAGTGATCCAGGGACCAGCCTTTATGCAGCAATTCAAGAATAAGGGACGCTTTGCGGAACTTATGGCGCGGATGCCGATCCATGTCATTGTTGCTCCTGCAGGAATAGTAGGGGCTGCCGCCTGCGGTCTGGAAACATCTGAATAAGACTTGAGCTCAACCGCTTTGAGGTTGTGAAGTTACCCACGTCCCATGCGCGCGAAAAGCACAACCACAGAACGCGGCCCGGTCTGATAGGTCCCATCCTGAATCGGCTCTGCGGTATGCCACTCAACGATATCCTGCGGAGGGTCGAGAGAAGTGTCGATCCATCGGCGCAATGGCTCTCCACCACGATGGCTCGCGTGCGGAAGTTCGAAATCAAGCGGCTCATAATAGGCATTCAGGATGATATGGAACAAGAGCGCCCCGTTGTGGGTCTCGGCGCTGAATGCCAGACTGTGCGATGAATCGCTCCAGTCCGGTTGCCCGAGTTTTACTCCATGCCAAATTATGTTCGAATTCAGCAGAAGTTGGTTAAGACTGAGGCGCTGTCGCTCCGGTTCCACGTCGCGCAATAATCGTCGTGCAATAAGCAGCCTTACAAAGCGCACCACATCCGAATGCTTGGCGACTAGAGTCCAGTCAAACCAACTCGTATCATTATCTTGGCAATAGGCGTTGTTGTTACCACGCTGGGTGCGACGCACTTCGTCGCCCATCAGTATCATCGGCAGCCCCTGGGAGAGCAGCGTCTCGGTAAGGAAATTCTTCACCAAACGGTTGCGCAGCTTCTCAATCGCAGGGTCATCGGTTGGACCCTCGACACCCCAGTTGCAGCTTCGATTGTCATCCTGGCCGTCCTGATTATCTTGCCCATTGGCCTCATTGTGTTTCTGGTTGTAAGAGACGAGGTCATTGAGGGTGAATCCATCGTGACAGGTAATGAAGTTCACACTCGCCTCTGCTTCTCGTCCCTTATGACCGTAAACCTGTGGACTGCCGAGCAACCGGTCTGCGAGTTTGGCCACCGAACCGTTATCGCCGCGGAAGAAGCTGCGGACGTCATCGCGGAAGCGGCCATTCCACTCCTTCCAACTATCCCCTATAAAGCTGCCGACCTGGTAGAGACCAGCGGCGTCCCATGCCTCGGCGATAAGCTTTGTGCCCGCGAGCACTGGGTCGGATTCGATATCCCACAGCACCGGCGGATTCCGCATTAAGTTACCCGACTCGCCCCGGCTGAGGATTGACGCCAGATCGAAGCGGAAGCCATCCACATGCATCTCTTCGACCCAGTAGCGAAGACTGTCCACGATCATTCGCCTGACGATGGGGTGGTTGGCGTTCAGAGTGTTTCCCGTACCGCTGTAATCGGCATAACGTGAGCGATCCTGTTCAAGGATGTAGTAGGTAAAGTTGTCAAGACCGCGGAAACTCAGTGTCGGGCCAGCTTCGTCATTTTCCGTGGTGTGATTGAATACGACATCGAGAATAACCTCAATGCCCGCCCGGTGTAGCGCCTTCACCATGTCGCGAAACTCGTTTACCGGGCCGAGCGGATTGCGGTTCGAACTGTAGGCCTGATGCGGCGCAAAGAATGAGATCGGAGCATATCCCCAATAATTGACGTGTCCGGGCGGCGCGTCCTGCACATCGAACTGGAATACCGGAAGCAGTTCGACCGCAGTAATGCCGAGTTGCTGGAGATATGGGATCTTCTCGATCAACCCGGCATAGGTGCCGCGCGTATTCTCCGAAACCCCTGAGTTGGGATGCCGCGTGAAACCTCTCACATGCATCTCGTAAATGACCGTCCGAGAGGAGGGCAGACGAAGAACCGTGTCACCTTCCCAGTCATATGCGTGGGAATCTACCACCACACTCTTCATGGCGGTGGCGGCATTGTCTCCCTTTCCCTTCGCAGCATCGCGGCTGTAATTCTGTGGGACCACGACCGCTCTGCCATAGGGATCGAGCAACACCTTGGTAGGATCAAAACGCATGCCATTCGCGGGGTCCCATGGGCCGTAGACGCGATAACCGTAAATCTGACCTGGTTGTAGCTCCGGAACGAAAACATGCCAGTAGTAATAAGTGCAATTTGTAGCAGGGTTCAGGGTGATCACGCGGACCGGGCGTTCATCTTCGACGCTGTCAAAGAGCAGCAATTCCACGCCGCTTGCGCGACGCGAAAAAACGCTGAAGTTGACGCCATCCGGAAAGACCGTAGCGCCGAGAGGAGAGCTTTGTCCAATGCTCTCTGGACTCTTCGACGCAGCGACCCTCGCATTTGCGGCCTTGGTTTGGCCGACAACGACACTCATGACTCACCCCCGACCCAGCAGTTCTTTCGCTGCTGCGACGACGCGCACCCAGTTATTGAGCTGCTTCCTTCAGCTTCCGGTAACGGCGAATCAGGTTGTTCGTTGAACTGTCATGACTAAGCTTGGGCTCTACCTTGCTCTCCAGTTCAGGGATGATGCGCTGAGCCAGGACCTTGCCAAGTTCCACACCCCACTGATCGAACGAATTAATCTGCCAGATGGTGCCCTGAGTGAAGACGCTATGCTCATAAAGGGCCACCAGTTTGCCAAGAACTTCCGGCGTGAGCCGCTCGGCGAGGATGGTGTTTGAAGGGCGGTTGCCATCGAATACCCGGTGGGGAACAAGCCAATCCGGGGTGCCCTCGGCCTTGACCTGCTCAGGCGTCTTCCCGAACGCCAGAGCCTCGGCCTGGGCAAAGACATTCGCCAGCAGTATGTCGTGATGTCGTCCGAGCGGATTGATAGGCTCAATGAACGCGATGAAATCGCAAGGGATTAGCCTCGTCCCCTGGTGGATTAACTGGTAGAAAGAGTGCTGCCCGTTGGTCCCCGGCTCACCCCAGTAAACAGGGCTCGTCTCATAGTTCACCTTGTCTCCATTGAGGGTGACACTCTTGCCGTTACTTTCCATCGTTAGTTGTTGTAGATACGCTGGAAAGCGCTTCAGATACTGCTCATAAGGCAGCACTGCAATCGTCTGAGCATCAAAGAAGTCGCTGTACCAAACGGTTAGCAGACCCATGAGCACTGGAAGGTTGCGTTCAAACGGGGCAGTCCGGAAATGCTCATCCATCTGGTGGAAGCCGTCTAACATAGCGCGGAAATTTTCCGGTCCGATGGCCAGCATC
>Ga0316219_1001716_pt1 | contig 22332 bp, 11 predicted proteins | sample TBH18003PmetaG_FD_203635 | JGI IMG/M metagenome (GOLD analysis project Ga0316219, IMG submission 203635) | Freshwater microbial communities from Trout Bog Lake, Wisconsin, USA - TBH18003P | ecosystem: Environmental > Aquatic > Freshwater > Lake > Hypolimnion/Profundal zone | place: USA... | reverse complement strand
GCCGTGAGATCCTTCGCAAGCTCAGGATGACAAATAATATGGGCCGCTCCGGTTTCCGTGCTCGGCACTGACGGGCAATGCCACGAAAACCGCGAATCGGGGATGAAGGTGCGATCTGCCACGCAATGTCAAAAAAGGTTAAGAAGTAATGCCTGACCCCGCCCCTTCGGCATCGGTGACGGTCGGCCCCATGGATCGGATGTTGGATTTTTCAGCGGAATGATGCCGACGCGCGCGATGACTCGCAGGAAGGCAAATTAGGTGCTATGGGCGCTTTTGGAGTTGCTCCATGGCGTCTGCGTAACGGCGCGCAAACTCCCGCTGGGCATCCGCGGAAAAGTGCAACCCATCGCCCTTGTGCATCAGGCCGTGCGAATCGGCATAGCCGACATGAGATACTTGCTGTGGGATGTGTTGGATGGCTGCTTGGACTGTCTTGAGATAGGGAAACGTTACAAAGTCGCCCAACTGCCCCACCACGATGGGAAGCTTGGGCGCATCCAAATCGGCCCTGAGATCCTGGAACATCTGCTTCAGCCGTCGTTCATAGGTTTCCGCGTCCTCCGGCTTTGAACAGTCCGACTCGCCTTGATGCCACAAAACGCCCATGAGAACCCCGTCCGACATCGCTGCTTTGGCGCGCGCCACGGCTTTCTTGTAAAGATCCCCGCGTTTTTCCCAGCGACTCAGAGGGGTACCCCCCATAGCACACGGAACGAGGCCGATTTTACAATCGCCCGCGGCATTGCGCTTGAGCATTTCGAGCGCAAACGGGATCCCCGGCCCGATGCCAGAGCCGCCCGGATGCATTGGTTCCCGTGCAACATACCACTTATTGGTGACATCCAGAAATCCCACCCGGTCATTCAGCGTCTGCGACTCAAGGCCCACTGTGTCGCGGCCTACCATGTTGGATTGCCCTATCAGCAAATAGAGATGGAGCTTTTCCTTTTGCGGCGGCGGGGCAAAGGATACCGTGCGCGCCAGTTCCCCGGGCGTTTGGAATTTCTTGCCCCCCTCGAGTTTCAGCAGAAGAAGCCCGGACCCAAGATGTGGATTCGCGTCAATTTTTTGAGGAGGATTCGCCAACTTAACCACAACGTAAGGCAGAACCGTCGCCTTTTTAGTGTCTTTAACGGAGAGTTTCTCCCCCGTTTCATTTGCCTTGGGGAAGGCTTGCTTGAATTTTTCCAAATCCTTTTCGCTTACGCCCAGCGTGGCAGAGGTGAACTCCCCCAACAGTTCGAGCGTTCTCGAAGAAAAACGTTGCTGAGGCAAGACTGCGCCCACCAGCGCTGCTGGGACATCCGCGAGTTGCAAACTTCTGACCCGGTCATGCCAGGGGAATGCACCGTCTTTAACGGTAAATGTATTGGGCGTGACAATAAATGCGTTGGCCGTATCTTCGGCAACTGCCGCAAGGCTGCACGCAGCCACAAAGAGAAGCACCAGCAGAGTGCATTTTTTCATAAATCTTTTCGGGCTTGGGAGGTGATTCATCTTAGACATAGCGTTCATCGTAAGCGATCATTCAGAAAATGGAATCTCATTTCTTTGGCCGAGCGGTTGGCTTGGAGGCGCGGCGGGCAACGACGCGACGGCGGCAATGGGCGATCCGGCGCGACCTTTCCGCACAGCCCAGGCGGCGTTCCCCTCGGGACGGAGCCAAGCTCCGCAGCGAGAACCGCGGATTTATTGCACGAAATCGAATACGAAATGCACTTTGCCCTATTGCTGGAACGGTTTCCTTTCGAGTAGTTATGGGAAGTAATCTTGCCCATGAAACCAACTAATCCCCTCACCGCCCTCTTATTGGGACTGCTGGCAATCACCCCCTCAGTTGATGGGGCGGAATCGTTACCTGTCGCGAACGCAAAAACAGCCCCGGCCCGCGCGGGCGAAGCGCCGATGGTCTCGCTGGCAGGGAAGTGGCGGTTCGCATTGGATCGCCAGGGCGTTGGAGCCGGGCAACGCTGGTTCGCCAAAGACCTGTCCGATGCGATCCAGTTGCCGGGCAACATCGAGTCCCAAGGTTACGGGAATGAAATCACCGGCGAGACGCCCTGGACCTCTTGGGACGCTTCAAAGATTTACTGGGAGAAGCTGACGCGCTACGCCAAGTATCGACAGCCGGGCAACGTGAAGATTCCGTTTTGGTGGCAGCCGGAGCGGTACTACGTGGGCCGGGCCTGGTTCCAGCGTGACTTTGACGTGCCGGCCGACTGGCGCGGCCGCCGCGTGGCGTTGATGCTTGAGCGCGTGCACATGCAGAGCGAGGTATGGTTGGACGACCGCCCGTTGGGCATGCAGAACGGAATCGCCGTGCCGCACCGCTATGAACTGGGCGCCGAGGTGGCTCCGGGTAAGCATCGTCTGACGATCTGCGTCGATAATCGCCTCTTAATCGGTGGGGACTTTGGCCACAATATCGCCGATCACACCCAGGGTAACTGGAACGGCATCGTCGGGCGGATCGAACTGACCGCGAGCAGCCCGGTCTGGATCGACGACGCCCAGGCCTACCCGGACCTGGCGGCGCGGCAAACGTTGATGAAGGTGCGGCTCGGTAATGCGACCGGCAAGCCCGGCAACGGCACGCTTCGCGCCGGCGGCGTTAGCGCGGCGATCAAGTGGAACGCCGACGGCGGCGTCGCGGAGTTGGCGATTCCATTCGGCGACAAAGCGGAGCTGTGGGACGAATTTAATCCCAAGCTGCAGCGGGTGAACGTCGCGCTGGATGCAAGCGGATACAAGGACGCGCGGGCTGTGACCTTCGGCCTGCGGCAGATCCAGGCGGGCGAAGATTTGTTCCTCATCAATGGCCGCAAGAGTTACCTGCGTGGCACGGTCGAATGCTGCGTGTTCCCGTTGACCGGCTACCCGCCGACGGATGTGGCCTCATGGAAACGGATCGTCTCGGCGGCGCAGAGCTACGGGCTGAACTTCATGCGCTTCCATTCGTGGTGCCCGCCCGAGGCCGCGTTCATCGCCGCCGACGAATTGGGATTCTACCTGCGGCCCGAGATGGTGTGGAGCGTGGACCTCGGAAAAGGCAAGCCGGTGGATGAATGGATGTTCCGCGAGGCGGAGCGCATTTTCCGCGAATACGGCAATCATCCGTCGTTCATTCTGATGGAGCCCAGCAATGAGCCCTTCGGTCCTCATCAGGAAACGGAGTCGTTCATGCGCAAATGGGTCGCCTACGCCAACACCCAGGACCCACGCCGGCTCTACTCGGGTAACTGCTGCAGGCCGCGATCGCCTGAGGATGATTTCAGCGTGCAGGGCAATGCGCGAGGTGCCGGCGGCTGGCACGGCGGAGACTATCGGCGCGGGCTCGAGGTCCTTGCCGCCCAAAAGGATCAAGGCCAGGGAATCTTGCTCGGCAAGCCGATCCTCGTGCATGAAATGACCCAGTATCAAGCGTATCCGAATTACGACGAAATCCCCAAGTACACCGGCAATCGCAAGGCACGTTACCTGGAAATCTTCCGGGATGACCTGAAAGCCAACGGGATGCTCGATCAAGCCCACGATTTCCTGATCGCCTCGGGTAAGCTCCAAGTCCTATGTATTAAGCAGGACATCGAGGCGGCCATGCGCACGCGCGGTTATTCGGGATTTGAATTGCTGGGCCTGAACGACTTTCCGGGCCAGGGCGTCTCCTTCTGCGGCGTGGTTGATGTGTTTTGGGATGGAAAGGGTTACGTGACGCCCGAAGAATACCGCCGTTTCTGCACCACGACGGTGCCGCTGGTGCGGCTCACGCGCGAGACGTTTACCAGCGACGAGACGCTGGAGGCCAAGGCGGAGATCGCCCACTTTGGCAAGGAACCGCTGCAGACGGCCATGCCGGAGTGGAAGGTGCTGGACGCCTCGGGTAAGCAGGTCGCCGGCGGGACTTGGGTGGCACGCACGATTGACTTGGGTCTCGGCTCCGAGCTGGGGAACATCCGACTGCCGTTAAAAGATTTGCGCGCACCGGGCCAGTATCGCCTGGTCGTCGGCATCCAGGGCACCGCGTTCCAAAACGACTGGAACTTCTGGGTCTATCCGGCCGTTTCCTCCCAGGCCAAGGGCGGGTCTGCCGCGGGCGCGACCACCGCGCGCAAGCCGGCGGAAGACGATCCCTTTGCCTCGAAGTCGGTTTCGGCCGAGGCGGGTGCCAATGCGGTGAGCGGCGAAACGGCCGTCGTCGATCTGCCGTCCGGGCCGGTCACCGCGCCGTCGGTCGGCGTGAACGCGCCGACCAAGCCGGCCGTGTCCGCCGAGGCGATCGAGCGTTCGGTGCTGATCAGCTCGGCCCTGAGCCCGCGCGCGCTGGCGGCGCTCAACCAGGGCCGCCGCGTCCTGTTGTTGCCGTCCAAGCGGCGCGAAATCCCGCCCCAGTTTCCCCACGGCGAGTTCCAGCCGGTCTTCTGGAACAAAAGCGTCTGGGGAGGCGGAGGTGCGTCCGAGACGCTCGGGTTGTTGTGCGACCCGAAGCACCCGGCGCTCAGCCAGTTCCCCACGGATTTCCACTCCGACTGGCAGTGGGCCGACCTGATCGAGAGTTCGCGCTGGCTGGTGCTCGATGGCCTGCCCAATGAGTTGCGGCCCATCGTGCAGGGCATCGATTACCAATACACCAGTCGGCGGCTGGCCATGGTGTTCGAGTGCCGCGTGGGCCCGGCTGGCGGCAGGCTCTTGGTCTGTTCCGCTGATTTGCAGCGCGACCTGGAGAAGCGGCCGGCAGCGCGACAGCTTCGCCGCAGCCTGATTGACTACATGGCCGGCGATCGGTTCCAGCCCAAGGTCACGCTCACGGTTGAGCAGTTGCGCCCGATCTGTGGTCGCGATCCGCTGCCGATGCCGCCGTGTAAGGTCGTGGCCGACAGCGACGGGGGCAAGGAGTATGACGCCGCCAAAGCGGTCGATGGCGACCTTTCGACGGTGTGGAATTCCGCTTGGAGCAAGAACAGCACGTTCCCGCACCACCTGACCCTCGAGTTCCAGCAGCCGCAGCGGTTCGCGGGCCTTTCCTGCGTGCCGAACACGCGCAACAACAAAGGTTGGATTCGCAAGTATGTGGTTCAGATCAGCGACGACGGCCAGACGTGGACCGAAGCGGCCAAGGGCGAATTCGCCCAAGGCGGGGAGGAAAAGGTCATCACTCTGGCCGCTCCGGTGACCGCCCGCTTCCTGAAGTTGCAGGCCCTCTCGGGCTGGGACACCAAATCGCCGCTGGCCTCGATTGCGGAGCTGACTCTGGTGCCGGCCAAGCCGTAGGCCGCCGCTCCGCCAAAGAGCAGCAGAAAATTATGAAATGGATCCGGATTATAAAAACAAAAGCTCCGAATTACATCAGTATGAAACACTTCATCCACCCAACAGGAAGAAATAAAAAGATAAAAACAACTGCAATATTGGCCGTGCTAGTCATGGCCTTAACGAATGCCATTTGCGTAACGGTTCTCTCCGCTGCGGATAATTTGCGCGAGGGCTTCCAATCGCCACCGCCGTCGGCGCGGCCGGAACTGTTCTGGGACTGGATGCACGATCTGGTGTCCAAGGAAGGGATCACGCATAATCTGGAGGCCATGAAGCGGCACGGCCTTTCCGGCGCGATGATCATGCTGTGCGGCGACGTGGACGCCGGGTTTAATCCCACCCATAAGATGCCCAATCCGGTGAAGTGCATGAGCCCGGAGTTTTTTGAGCATTGGAAATTCGCCGCCGAGGAGGCGAATCGGCTGGGGTTGACCTTGGTTTCCCAATGCGGCCCCGGCTGGTGTCACAGTGGCGGACCGTGGATCAAGCCGGAGCAGGCGGTGCAGCACCTTGATTTCAGCGAAATCAACGTCACCGGACCGGCGCCGCGATCCACGATCTTGGTGCAGAAACCGACGGGGAGCAGTTCGCTCGGCTATCATGCGGCACTGTCGGGCCACGACGAGACGAAATGGGTTCAGGTCGATCTTGGACAGGAATTCCCAATCGATCGGATTGCGCTGCGCCCTCTCGATCACGATGACCAGAAGGGATTTGGCTTCCCCGTGCGATTCAAAGTGGAGGCCGCGGCCGACCCTTCCTTTGCCACATCGACGCTGCTTTTGGACCGCACGGCAGCGGACGTGCCGAACCCCGGCATGGATGCGGTCGCCGCAGACGGCAAAGGCTGCAAGGCTCGATACGTACGCGTCACCGCCATGCGGTTGTGGAAGCGACTGAATCGCGGGAGTGGCCCTTATTGTTTCGGGTTGGACCAACTGCAAGTCTTCTCCGGTGGACGCAACGTGGCGCTCAATGGCAAAGTTTCGGCCAAGGATTCGGTGGAAGAATATGGTTGGTCGGCGAGTGCACTGGTTGACGGCCGGGTCGTGGGAGAGATCGGTCAGCTGATCTTGCCGCTCCCGGGCGGGAGCGATTTTACGAATGACGTGGCCGTCGTTGCCTTTCCCAAGGGGAAGGCTTCACTCCTGGCTGGAGACCTCATCGAACTAACTAAGTCCGTGAGTGATGGTGTTCTAACGTGGGACGTGCCTCAGGGCGAGTGGACCATCCGCCGTTTTGGGTTGAAAAACGCCCATGCCTACAATCGCGTGGCGCCAGCGGCCGGCAGGGGCCTCGAATGCGACAAGCTAAGTCGCGAGGCCAACCAGGCGATGTTCGATGGTATGATCGGGCGTTTTATCAAGAATTCACCTCAGCTTGCGGGGAAAAGCATTTTGGGCGTGGAGGCGGACAGTTGGGAGGTCGGCAACCCCGAATGGTCGGTCAATTTCCGCAAGGAGTTTCAAGCGCGGCGCGGGTATGACCCGGTGCCGTGGCTGGTTGGCTACAACGGTGGCCCCAACTTCGGCGCGGAGGGCCTGGGCGCACGCTTCCAATATGATCTGCTCCTGACCCAGACGGACCTCTTTGCCGACAACTTTTTCAGTTACCTCACCGATGTCTGCGCCAAGCAAGGCATGACGTTCATGACCGAGGGGTACTACGGCCCCTTTGATCCAGTTCGTTGCGACGGCCGGACGACCCGTCCGATGGGCGAGGTCTGGGCCAGCGGCGACTGCATCGAGACCCTCCGCTGGGCCGCCAGCGCCGCCACGACCTATGGCCGGAAACTGGTCGGTGCGGAAACGTTCACCGGGCGCTGGAGCGACGGGGCATGGTCCATCGATCCTTATGCGATCAAACGGGTCGGCGATTTGGCGTTCTGCCACGGAGTCAACAAGATGACCCTGCATGGCTCGGCCCATGAGCCTTGGGGCGATAAGGTGAAGCCGGGCATGGGCCTGGGATTCTGGGGCACCATGTTCAATGCCAACCAGACTTGGTGGGAACCGGGCCGGGCGTGGATTGAGTACCTCTCGCGCTGCCAGTTCCTGCTGCAACAAGGCCATACGGTCGCGGATATCCTTTGTGTGTTCCCCTCGCTGAATTGGAGAAACACCGTGCCCAGCGGACTGCACAAGCTCTACAACTATGATTTCTGCTCGGAGGAGACGTTCATGCAGGCCGAGTTCAAGGACGGTCGCTTCATCCTCCCTCATTCGGATGCCGGCTATCGGGTTCTGGTATTGCCGCGGATTTCTACCGGGGCGAGTCCCGAGTTCATGCGCAAACTTCTCGCCCTGGTCAAAGCGGGCGGGACGGTGATCTGCTCCGATCGCCCAACCCGCGCTGCCGGGTTGCAGGATTACCCGGCCTGTGACGGGCAGGTGGAAGCCTTGGCGGCGGAACTCTGGGGCGCGTGTGACGGCAAAACGCTCAAGGAGAACCGCTACGGCCAGGGCCGCTTGTGCTGGATCCCCAAAGGTAAAGATCAGCCCGATCCCGAGACCAACTGGGTGATGGCCAACCGTCCGAAACCCCAATTCTACGGTAACCCCGCCTATACCATGGATTGGTCGCCGGAACTGCGCGGGGTGCTGCGGGAATTGCAGGTGGCGCCCGATGTCGAGACCCGAACCGACGGCGGGCCTTCCCAGCTTTGGGGCGGCATTGAGAAGACCCTCTGCACGCCGCGCACCAACGAAGCGGCCGTGGCCTGGATTCACCGCCGTGAGGGCGATCGCGAGATCTATTTCGTCTCCAGCCAAGTGGCTGCGTCGATGAGCGCAGAGATGACTTTCCGGGTCGGGGACAAGATTCCAGAGCTCTGGAATCCGGAGACGGGAAAGGTCGCCTCGGCGGCGATCTGGCGGAGGGATGCGGGCCGCACGGTCATGCCGCTTCATTTTGCGCCGTTCGGTTCGATGTTTGTCGTCTTCCACTCCGGCCAGGCCGATGCGGTCGAATGCATCACGCGCGATGGCCAAGCCTGTCCGGCGGAGATCGTCTGGCAGCGTGGCGATGCCGTCGGGATCGAAACGGACAAGGCGGGCACCTACGCGTTAAAGCTGGCCGCCGGTCGCACGCTGAAGGCCGAGGTGCGTGACATCCCGGCTCCGATCACTTTCAACGGCCCTTGGCAGGTGAAATTCCCCACAGGTTGGGGTGCGCCCGCCGAGGCCCAGATGGAGGCAGGCTCCTGGACGGCAAACAAGGATGCCGGAATCCGCTATTTCTCCGGCACCGCGCTTTATTCACGCGATTTTGAGCTGCCGAAGGATCGGTTGGACTCCAGCCGAGTCCACTATCTCGATCTTGGCAAGGTCAAGAATCTTGCCCAGGTGACGATCAACGGCCAGCCAGCCGGGATTCTGTGGAAACCGCCGTTCCGCTTGGATATCACCCGCCTGCTCAAGCCGGGGAGCAACCGGCTGGAGATCAAAGTCACCAACCTTTGGGTGAACCGCATGGTGGGCGACGAGCAGCAGCCGGACGACTGCGAATGGATGGCACCGCGCCATTATTTCACCGAAGTGGTCGGGCAGTGTATCAAACATATCCCAGACTGGGTCTGGACGGGCGGGCCGCGTCCGCAGAAGGGCCGCTACACCTTCACAACCTGGAAGTTCTACAACCGCGACACCCCGCTTCTCGAATCCGGCCTGCTCGGGCCGGTGGCCTTACAAACGGCGGCATCGATTCCGGCCAAATAGCCGCGATTCCAACCCTTGAACCACATCACCATGAAACCAACCAATATTCTCTCGGCTTTATTGCTGGCTCTGCTGGCAATAACACCATCAATTAACGGGGCGGAATCGTCGCCTATCTCGAACGCCAGTGTCTCCGAACTAAAATGGATAGCTCCCTTCGAGGCGGCCAAGCAGGAGGCAAAGAAAACCGGCAAGCCCTTGTTTGTATTCATCGGCAACCTCGATGGTTGCAAAGACTGCCAGGCGTTCACAAATTCGGTCTGCACCCAGCCGACATTTGTGGATTATGCCGCAAAGAACCTGATCTGCACGCGGATCCTCTACGGCAAGAATGATTCCAAAGACGAGAGCTGGAAGAAGTCGCGGATTATCGAGTCGTTCAACATCCCCAATTCGCACGCCGTGATCATCGCGAATGCGGATGGCAAACGCATCGGCGAGCTTTCGACCGCGCCGCAGTCCATCGAGGCGTTCATCCAGGACATCCAGACGACTATCGCCAAGGCGCCACCAGAAGGGCGGTTGAAGTATTCGGAGGTCTCAATGTTTGATAAGCCATTCGTTCCCGAAACAACCTACAAGTCAGAGTCTCCGAAGTTCTCCCCTGAGCCGCTGAAAGGGAGATATATCAATTTAATGACGGCGGTTCGGATTCAATCCTGGGAGAACACCCGGACCCGCAAGCATGGCCAAAACATGGAGCGCCAAAAACACACTCCCGAGATCGCGCTCAAGATGCGCAAGAGCCTGGCGGAAGCATTCCCGGAGGCGCGGATTACTTGGGCATGGTCGTGGGGTGCATTGACGGACAAGGAGCAGAATTATGTGGAGTTGCGCAAACTCATGGCCCAGTTCGTCAAAGAGTATGGCGACGAAATGACATTCTGGCCGGGGGTCGATTTCGCTAACAAATTCAATACTCAGGAACAGTGCAAGAAAGATCTCCACGAGGCGTTGGAGTTAGTTTCTCAAATGGTGGGCAACGGGTATCGCCCGAAATCCGTGATCGCCGGCCACATGTCGGTCGAGAGCATGAAATTCCTGGCTGAAAACGAGGGCATTCACACCGTCCAGGGGCAAATCTGGAGCCAATACGATATTGACGGGCAGGACGGCGATGGCGGGATCATCTATCCGTATTATCCATCCAAAGAGCATTTCCTAAAACCTGCGCAGGGGCCGCGGGGGGGCGATGACTTTGTGGACATGGTGAATATTGATGGATGGACTGTGGACTTCTTTGCGGCACGCAAGCGGGGCACCGGCAAGGACTACAACAGCCGGGTGGGAATCGGCCCGATTGAGACTCAAGCCTATTACGGATATGAGTTGGGACTCCGGGAGATCATGCATACGAGCGATATTCATTTCAACGACAAGACGGTTGCGGAGAATGGCTACGGCTTTCTGACCGCAATTTGGGAACTCACTCTGTTTGAGTGGTTGGATCCGAATTACCTGCCCAGCTGGATCAAAGCCATGCGCAAGAAATATCCCGACACGCAGATGCTGACGACGGGCGAGTTTGGCGACCTTTGGCGGAAGCACAATCCCGACAACAGCCGCATCAACCTGAAGTTTGTGGAACGCGGCAACGACATGCCCTCCGAGGAGGAAGGGAAGAAGATCAGTTCCAAGTATCGTTTTGACGCTCCGATCTTCTGCCCGGAAATGGAGATCCGCTGGTATTTCAACAAGGATTTCCGCTTTGCCACCATCCAGAACTGGAAGGAGCACGGCTCGAAGCTGGTGATGGATTACACGCGCTATAATCGGCCCTATAAAGAACCGAGCGGCAATGTGATCGAACGCCACTGGGATATTCTGGACCTGATCAACCAGAAGGAATCCCGCCCGCAGGACAAGCCAAAGCCGTTCTCGGAACTGCCCCAGGAGGAACAGGATAAGATTCTGAAATGGTATCCTGAGCTTCAGAATCTGAAGCAGTGATGCCTCCGTCCACCTCTCACTCGAACATAGCATAACCATGACCCCTAGAAATCGTATTCTTGCCACCCTGAACCGCCAGCCTGTGGATCGTTCGCCGGTCGATCTCTGGTGTACGTCCGAAGTGCTCCAAAGCTTGCACGCGCATACTGGAAAAACGGACGAACTCGAAGTCTATCAGGCCCTGGGGTTGGACAAAATCGTTTGGGTTTTTCCGGGGTATGGCACCGGACTTTTCGACCCAAACGAAGGCGGCGAGCAAACGATGTGGGGGGTTCCGACCCGGATGGTCAAGGCCGGGTTGGCGACTTATCAGGAGTTTGGAACACCGCCGCTCGGTGCGTTTGACGACCCGGCGCAGCTCGCCGATTACCCGCTCTGGCCCGACCCGGCCAGGATCGATTACGCCGGGGCAAAAGCCTGGGCGGAACGCGCCCGTTCATTCGATTTCCCGACGATCGGCCCGTGGATTTCCCACTTCGAAGTTTACTGCCAGATGCGCGGGCTTGAAAACGCCTTGATGGACGTCATCGCGGAACCCGACTTTCTGGAAGCCGCTCTCGACCGAATCGACGCCATCCAGACAACAATCCTGGAGCGGTTTTTGGACGAGATGGGCGACCTCATCGATGTCGTATTCATCAGCGACGACATGGGAACGCAGGAAAGTTTGCTGATCTCCGTCCCGACCTGGGAACGTCACTTTCGCGATCGCCTCGCAAACTGGTGCAGGGTCATCCACCGCCACGGGAAAAAGGTGCTCTTCCATACCGACGGAGCCGCGCGCCCCCTCGTGCCGCATTTGATCCAGTGTGGGATCGACATTCTCAATCCCATCCAGCACATCTGCCCCGGCATGGACCGGGCCGGGTTGCAACGCGATTTCGGCGATGCGGTCATTTTCCACGGGGGCGTGGACAACCAGCACATCCTTCCGCATGGCACTCCCGAAGACGTTCGAAACGAGACGCGCACCTGCATCGAAACTCTTGGAAAGAACGGGGGTTACATCTGCTGTTCCTGTCACAATGCGCAAGCCGGAACGCCCGTTGAAAACATTCTCGCGATGATCGATGCGGCGCGGGAGTAGCGGGCTTCAACCTTCTTTGAAAATTGCATCCATGAAAATTCCAACATCCGCTTTCTCTCGCCCAACGAAGCCGTCGCACAAAATAGGAGTGGACCTGACGCGGGCATGCGGAGGGGGTTCCTTTGCGACCGCTTACCCCTGCAACATGCCCGTCACGGGGAAAATTCAATCCGTCGTGCAGTAAAGAAGCGCGGAAACCATTATGACCATAGAAAACACTCCGCTCAGAACCGCTGTTCTGGCAGCGATCGCTACGCTGGTAGCGTTATCGGCTTCTGCTGTTGTTCCGGGCGACAAGCTCGCCGCAGCGTTTGTAAACCCACCGCTGGAAACCCGCCCCGGCTGTTACTGGTATTGGATGGACAACCATGTGACCAAGGAAGGGATCACCAAAGATCTGGAGGCGATGAGCCAAGTCGGCATTGGTCGGGCGTATATCGGAATTATCGGGGCAGGGTACTCGGGCCTCAAGCCGAATACAGATATTCCCGCTTTGTCCGAACCGTGGTGGGAAAATGTGCGGAATGCGATCCGGGAAGCGGGCCGCCTGGGAGTGGAGATCGGCTTTTTTAACAGTCCGGGTTGGAGCCAATCCGGCGGGCCGTGGGTGAAGCCGGAGCAGTCGATGCGGTATGTGGTGAGTTCGGAGATTAAGTTGAAAGGCCCGCAGAAGTTTTCCGGGCAACTTCCCAAGCCCGCAGGGGCTATCCAGGAGATTGCCATCTTGGCGTATCCTGCCCCGCAAGGCGATGAACAGAAGGTTCCTGAGAAGGAACGGACAGCCACGTCAGTGAGCTTTGAATCGGTGGGGCCAGTAACGATCCGGAGTGTGACGATCCAGCCGCTGAAAAGTGTCGCTGTGAATGCCGATCTGGAAGTTTCCGAGGATGGGCAGACGTATCGAAAAATCATCTCCTTCCCGGTGAACCGGAGCAACTTGGCGGTGCACGTAGGCCCGATGCCGTTGGCCCCGGTGGTGGTTTCCATTCCGCCGACAGCAGGCCGGTCATTTCGGCTGAAGTTTTCGGGCACGTGTGAGTTGAAAGATATCCGGCTTTCCTCGGCGTTGCGAAACACGAGCGTGTACGAAAAGCAACTGGCCAAAATGTGCCAGGGGCCCCAGCCTTCGTTTGACCATTACACTTGGCCTAGCCAGCCAGCCTCTGCCGAGGCTGGACTGTCAATCCCTGAGGTCCGCAACCTGAGTTCCCTGCTCAAACCGGATGGGACCCTGGAATGGAAAGTGCCGCAGGGCGAATGGATCGTGCAGCGGGTGGGAATGGCCCCGACGGGCACGAAAAACGATCCCGCCCCTGCGGAGGCGACCGGCCCGGAAGTGGACAAGATCAGCCGCAATCCGTTGAAACAACATTTCGAAGCCTATGTTGGGAAGCTTCTTTCAAGCATGCCCGAGGCGGAGCGCAAGGCCTTCAAGTATGTGGTTGCGGATAGCTTCGAGCAGGGATCGCAGAACTGGACAGATGATTTTGCGGAGATCTTCCGGAAGCGCTATGGGTATGATCCTCTGGCATGGCTTCCAGTGCTGACGGGACGAGTGGTGCAGAGCCCGGAGAAATCGGATCGCTTCCTGTGGGATTTGCGGCGATTGGTGGCCGACCGGGTCGCGACGGAATATGTGGGCGGGTTGCGCGACCTAAGCCATGAAAAGGGGATGACGATCTGGCTGGAAAACTACGGACACTGGGGATTTCCGTCCGAATTTCTGCAATACGGGGGGCAGTCTGATGAAATCGCCGGGGAATTCTGGCCAGGATTGCATCTGGGCAGGATGGAGGTCCGCTGCGCCTCGTCGGCCGCGCACATCTATGGGAAGCAACGGGTGTGGTGCGAATCCTACACCGGCGGGCCTGCGTTTTTGAACACGCCCCGGGAACTCAAGGCCAACGGCGACTGGTCCTTCAGTGAAGGAATCAACCAGGTACTCTTGCATGTTTATATTCATCAACCGTGGGAGAAAAAAGGGCCTGGGGTTTGCACCTGGTTTGGAACCGAATTTAATCGGAACAACATGTGGTGGCATTTGGGGATGAAACCGTGGATCGACTACCAACGACGCTGCACGGTGATGTTGCAGGCCGGCATCCCCGTGGCGGATGTGGCGTATTTCATTGGCGAGGACACGCCGAAAATGACCGGCATCCAGCAACCGGCGCTGCCCAAGGGGGATGATTACGACTACATCAATGCCGAGGTGAGCCTGAACCGGTTAACGGTAAGAGACGGTCGTTTGGTGTTGCCGGAAGGGACAAGCTACCGGTTGCTGGTGCTGCCGCCGGGGGAGACGATGCGGCCGGAAGTGCTGCGCAAGCTCAAGGCGCTGGTGGCGGCCGGTGCGACCGTGATCGGCCCGGCTCCCAAGAAATCGCCAAGTCTGGAAAACTATCCCAAGTGCGATCAGGAAGTGGAGGCCCTGGCCAAAGAGTTGTGGGGCAGTGGCAAGATTCGTCCCGTCACGGATTTGCAAACCGTTCTCCCGTGCGGGCCGGATGTGGTGGTGCCGCCCGGTGTGGTCTGGAAACACCGCAGCGACGGAAACCGCGAGATCTATTTCATCGCCAATCAAGAGAACAAGGCGCGCGATGAGAAGCTCTCGTTCCGAGTGAAAGGAAAAAAGCCGGAGTTGTGGTGGCCGGAGAGCGGCAAGACCGAGCCGACATCCGCGTTCAAATTGCAAGGCGACCGCGTGGAAATGCCATTGCATCTGGAGCCATTGACCTCGGTCTTTGTGGTCTTTGAAAAACCGGCCACGCAGGATCGTGTGGCAGCGCCAGAGCAGAAGCCCTCCCCAATAACCCAGGAGATCACCGGCCCATGGGAGGTGCAGTTTGGCGGAAAGAAAGTGATGTTGGAAAAACTGATGCCGTGGCCGGAACATGCCGATCCTGAAGTTAAGTATTATTCCGGGGAAGCGGTTTACCGAAAAGAATTTGAGGCACCCTTCTCCAAGTTGGAGATGGTTCTGGATCTGGGCACCGTCAATGCGATCGCCAAGGTTATTCTAAATGGGCAGGACTTGGGAACGCTTTGGAAGCCCCCGTACCGAATCGATGTTTCCAAAGCAATGAAAGCCGGTAAAAATCTCCTGGAGATCACCGTCGTCCATACATGGCACAACCGGATCATCGGAGATTTGCAGCCGGGGGCGACGCCCACGATCTTCATAAGCCGCAAATCTGGGGGGCCGAGGGACGCCCTCCAGCCCTCCGGCCTGCTCGGCCCGGTGACGATTCAATCTACCGAGGTCGTATCCAAGCTTGATAACCCGAAATCTGGAAAACATAGCGTCGAGGTGGCCTTGCCGTGACGTCCGCTGTCTGCTATGCGAAAATCGATTTGCAGTTGGATTGCGCCCGGTTAGGACCAGGCTGCCGAGAAAATTTAAATTTAGAAAGACCAACGAATATGAACAAAATGAATATAACCGAAATGAAGACATGGTCTCGAATCCTGAGATTCCAAATGATAGTTATTGCGATGATGATGGCCGGTAGTGCGCGGGCCGCCGATGTGCCCGCCTTGACTGACGCAATGCGGGAGCGGGCGATGATCAGCCAGGGCGATCCAGCGCGCCTCTATTCCGTGCTGGCCAAGGCGCGGCGTGGCGAGGCCATTTGTGTGGCCGCCATCGGCGGGTCCATCACAGCAGGCGGAGCTCATACCAAAGATCCTGCGCGCCGTTACGTTAAACAGCTTGCCAATTGGTTCGAAGCAACGTTCTCAGGACTGAAAGTGCGTTTCGTCAATGCCGGCATCGGCGCCACCGATTCCGCGTACGGGGCGCTCCGTGTGAAGCATGATGTGCTGGACCAGCATCCGGATCTGGTTGTTGTCGAATATGCGGTTAATGACACCGCTCCGCCTCCTGGACACGGCGACAGTTACGAGGGAGTCCTGCGTCAACTCCTCTCCAGTTCGAAGGATCTGGCAGTCATCGAGTTGTTCTTCATGCACAAGGACGGCAACAGCGCCCAGCCTGTCCAGGAACAACTCGGACGCCATTACGGACTGCCCATGATTAGTTTCAGGGATGCGATGTGGCCTGAATTCCAGTCGGGCCGGCTGAAGTGGGAGGCGTTCTATGATGATGTGGTTCATCCTGGCAACGAGGGGCATGATATAGCCAGCGAGCTCCTGAGAGAGTTTCTGACCTCTTCCCTCGCGAAGCTACCCGCGGGGAACCAACCCTATCCGAAATCGGCGAGCCTGCCCGCCCCCTTGATTTCGGATGCCTATGACCGCTGTGTTATGTTCCGAGGGGAAGATTTCAAGCCGGTTACCGCGACGGGATGGACTCATTCCAAGCCGAACTTCTGGGAATGCGGTCCCGCCGGCGGCGCCCTTGAATACGCGGTTCCGGGGCAGATCCTGTACCTCGGGCAATCGGTTCCAGCCGCCGCAACCAAGTGCATTGAAATCGCCATTGATGGAGCGCAACCCGTTCCAGTTGCCAAATCCCCCAAAGTTGCGTCGGGATTACCGGCCGGGTTGCATAAAGTGAAGCTAGTGGTCCATCCCTATCAGGCAACCGGGGATGCATCGAAAGATTCTGTGCAGCTTTGGTGGGGCGGTGGCGCCGGATGTCAGCGACAATAGCGGGCCGTAATCTCATGAGAACAGCCTTTCTCCGGGTAATTCCTTTCCTTGTTCTGTCCGCTCTGGGGCTTAATTCAATGGGCGGTGATGCGTTGTCGAATGAGCGATTGCGGAATCCTTCTGATTCTGCGCTTCGCTCGCAGTTCCTGAATCCATCGCCGGAAACCCGCCCAGCTTATTACTGGTATTGGCTGGATAGTTACGTCAGCAAAGAGGGCATCACCAAAGATCTTGAAGCCATGAGCCAGGCGGGCATCGGCCGGGCATATATCGGGATTCTCGGAGGCTCTCCTGGCCCCAAACCCAAAGAGGTTTTTAAACCGCTGTCCGAATCCTGGTGGGACAATATTCGGCACGCGGTCAGGGAAGGTGGCCGGCTAGGAGTCAATATCGGTTTCTTCAACGCTCCGGGCTGGAGTCAATCCGGCGGCCCGTGGGTAAAGCCGGAGCAGGCGATGCGCTATCTGGTCAGCTCGGAAACCACCATCCACGGGCCGCAAAAGTTTTCCGGGCAACTCGCCAAGCCACACGGATTGATTCAGGAAGTCGCAGTGCTGGCTTATCCCAAGCCACCGTTTGACGACATGGCGGTTCCCGAAAAAGAGCGCACGCCGACAAGCGTGACGTTTGCGTCATCCCAGCCGGTGACCGTGCGCAGCGTTACCATTCAACCGGTGAAAAAAGTGGAGGCAACCGCTGATCTGGAAGTGTCGGATGACGGAATCAGCTATCGGAAACTATCGAAATTCTCCGTGAACCGGTCCAACTTGAACGTGAACGTCGGGCCGATGCCGTTGGCTCCGGTGGTGGCGTCCTTGCCGCCGACTGCGGGAAGCTATTTTCGGATCACTTTTTCGAAAGCCTGTGAAGTGGGTGACATTCGGCTCTCAGCCGCCTTGCGCAACGGGAGCATTTACGAGAAGCAGTTGGCCAAGTTGTATCAAGGCGCCAATCCTGAATTTGACATCTACACCTGGCCCGCGCAGGCTGAACCGGATACGGCTGGATTGACGGTTGCAGGAAATCAGGTTCGAGACCTCAGCTCACTCTTGAAGGCAGACGGAACTTTAGCATGGGAGGTGCCGCCCGGAGAATGGATTGTCCAGCGTTTGGGAATGGCCCAGACCGGGGCAAGAAACACGCCTGCTCCTCCGCAAGCAACGGGGTGGGAGGTGGATAAAATGAATCGCGAGCCGCTGAAGGCGCACTTTGATGCCTATATTGGAAAACTGCTGGAGAGCATGCCTCCGCAAGAACGCAAGGCCTTTAAGTATGTCGTCGCCGATAGCTACGAGCAAGGAGGCCAGAACTGGACGGATGGGTTTAAAGATATTTTCCAGCAGCGCTATGGATATGATCCCCTCCCCTGGCTGCCGGCCCTGACGGGGCGCGTGGTGGAGAGTGCCGATCAGTCCGATCGTTTTCTTTGGGATCTGAGGCGTTTGGTGGCCGATCGGATCGCCACGGAATACGTGGGCGGTTTGCGAGACCTGAGCCATGAAAAAGGCATGACGCTCTGGTTGGAAAATTATGGTGCCTGGGGCTTTCCGGCAGAGTTCCTTCAATACGGAGGGCAATCGGACGAGGTCGGTGGCGAATTTGTCCCCGATCTGAACCACGGCAAAATGGAGGTTCGCTGCGCTTCTTCGGCAGCCCACATTTACGGCAAAAAGCGGGTTTGGTGCGAGTCCTACACTGGATGGCCCGACTTACTGAATACTCCCCGGGATCTTAAAGCCGTTGGAGATTGGTCCTTCAGCGAAGGGGTGAGCCAGGCGATTCTTCATGTTTATGTTCACCAACCAGAGGAAAGCCGGGGACCGGGATTTGCGGGATGGTTTGGAACCGAGTTCAACCGTCACAACACGTGGTGGAACTTGGGGATGAAACCTTGGATCGACTACCAGAGAAAATGCACCGTGATGTTGCAGGCGGGTAATCCGGTGGCCGACGTGGCGTATTTCATTGGCGAAGACGCACCGAAGATGACGGGCATTCAGCGGCCCGCACTGCCGAAGGGTTGCGACTACGATTACATCAACGCGGAGGTCATCCTGAAGCGCCTTTCGGTTAAAGACGGAAGCTTGGTGCTGCCGGAAGGCACCAGCTATCGTGTGCTGGTATTGCCCCCGGTCAACACCATGCGGCCGGAAGTGCTGCGGAAGATCAAGCAACTCGTGGAGTCCGGGGCAGCCGTGGTCGGTCCCGCGCCGAAAAAATCACCCAGCCTGGAAAACTATCCGCGCTGCGATGCCGAGGTGGAGTCGCTGGTCAAGGAACTCTGGGGCAATGGAAAAATTCGCACGGTCGAGAATCTGGAAACCGTACTGGCCGCCGGGCCGGATGTGGTTCTTCCAGCGGGATTAGTTTGGAAACATCGAAGTGATGAGAACCGGGATATTTATTTTGTTGCGAATCAAACCCACAAGATTTGCGAAGGGACGATGTCGTTCCGGGTTAAAGGAAAGGAGCCGGAACTCTGGTGGCCGGAGAGCGGCAAGATCGAAGCGGTGCCCGCATTTAAACTCGCCGGGGATCGCGTCGAGGTGCCTCTGAATCTGGAGACATTAACTTCAGTGTTCGTGGTATTTGAAAAACCGGCGAAGCAGGATCGTGTCGCGGCTGAACATCCCAAGCCATCCACCGCACAAGAGATCATTGGCCCCTGGGCGATTCAGTTCGGAGAAAAGAAAGTAATGTTTGAGAAACTGATTCCGTGGACGGAAAGCACCGATCTGGAGATCAAGTATTATTCGGGCGAGGCAGTCTATCGCACCCATTTTGATGTGCCCGCAGTCAAGCGAGATATGGTTCTGGATTTGGGAACGGTCAATGCCATCGCCCAGGTCCGGCTGAATGGGAAGGACCTTGGGGTACTTTGGAAGCCACCCTATCGCGTCGCCGTGTCGGACGGATTGAACGCCGGTCAGAACGATCTGGAAATTACCGTGGTCCAAACCTGGAGAAACCGAGTCATTGGAGATTTACAGCCGGGCGTCACCCCCACGGTTTTCCAGAACCGCCAATTTCAAAAGCCAACGGATTCGCTCCTGCCCTCCGGCCTGCTCGGGCCAGTGACGATTTTGGAAACCAAGTAACCCGCAAAACAGACCAGCCCTATGAAAGTGAATATAAAGAAAAACATCAGCCTCCTGATGCTCGGAGCCGCGTTCCTGCTGCCACTGCGTTTGCAGACCGTTGCTCAGAATGCATCCGGTCTCCAGGCAGCCACCGATCCCGTGATCTGCACCTGGAAGAACGACGCCAAAGCCGCCCTGAGCTTCACCTTCGACGATGGCACCGTTGACCATTTCACGCAGGCCGCCCCGATGTTGGAGAAACACGGACTGCGGGGCACTTTTTTCATCGTTACCAATTGGATCGGAAAAGGGAATCGGCTGACCTGGGAACAGGTTAAATCCCTGGCCGAACGAGGCCACGAGATCGGCAACCATTCCCTGAGGCACTGGAACTTGGTAACCTCGAGCACCAATGGGGACCTGGTGAATTTGGAGAAGGAGATTGTTGATCCCATCGGAATCATTAAGGAGAAAATCGGCGTGGCCCCGGTCACCTTTGCTTATCCACTCAATGCCCGCAACGCGCAGGTCCAGGCGATGGTCGAGCAGCATCACATTGCCAGCCGACTCCACGACATGGGATATGACGGCACCAAGTTTAACCTCGAAAGCGCCAATCTAAAGATCGATTCCCTCATCGCAAAGGGAGGAAACGGGGTGGTGTTGATTCACGGAATCGATCCTGCGGTAAAAGGCTACAAACCCTTCAAGGATCCGTCCCTGCTCGACCAACACTTTGCGTATGTAAAAAGCCGCGAAAAGGAGTTGTGGGTGGATACCTTTGCCAACGTGAGTCGGTATCAGCTCACGGCCGCAGCTTGCGAGGTAAAGTCCCTCCAAAACACCCCAAGGCTCATGAAATTCGAGCTGATTGGCAAGGAGCCCAACAAACCGGAGAAGAACGCGCCTCTCACCGTCCGCATTGACCGCCCCAAAGTCGTCGAAGCCACGCAGGGAAACCGGAAACTGCAGCTGCGCTCGCAAGGCAATGCCACGCTCTGCTGCGAGGTGCTCCCCAATGCAGGCCCGGTGCAGGTAAGCTTTGCTCCCTAAGGTTTAGGCTTTAGCCCGTTAGACCCCACAAACCTACTAACCCCACCATGCGCTCCCGCTCATTATTCCGCCATTTAACGTTCAGCTTTCTAACAATCTTGGTCACCGCTTTCACCGCGATGGCCGCTGGCCTCGATAGCGGAGCTGACGCTGATACCGGCCAAATAACCGCGATCCCAACCCCTGAACCCCGTCACCATGAAACCAACCAATATCCTCACCGTCCTGTTACTGGGGCTGTTAGCAATAACACCCTCAGTTGGGCTGAGGGTTGAAACCGACTTCGAAGGCAACGTAAAGCGGATCGCTGGATTCTCCCCCGACAAAATCTCAGGACGGCTTTATTTAGGGAAGGCCGAATTGGCCCAGTTCTCCATCGATCCCAACCAAGTGCGCTCCTTTTCCCAAACCTCCGGCTCGCGCTGAGCGAAGGGCGATTGGTCGCGAAACTTTATTTTAAAAACATTATGATCCATCGACTACTAGCATGCTCCCTGGCTTTCGCCGCTTTATTCACCAGCTTCTCACCGGCTTCCGGCCAAGCGAAGTCTACGCCGGAAAGTTCCAATGCGCCCCAGTCCGGGGCCAAGGAATCGGTCAGCCTCAATGAACTGGGGTTCAAAACGGCCGGAACGTTCGTTATTTCGCTGAAGCCGGGACAAACCGTGGACAAAAAAATCCCCAGCCTTGGTGGGAAGCCGCAGGCCAATGCCTTCGGGACGGTGGGCTATTGCATTCTGTCTTACCAACTCAAAGGTCAGGCCGAACGAATTTCCGGCATGGTGGGGATCGATGACGGCGTGGCGAAGAAATTCACCGAATGGGTCGAGGTGATCGCTTATGGGGACAATAAAAAACTGTGGGCCAGCGGCCCCCTGAAATCGGGAGGACAACCCGCTCCCATTTCTATCAACCTCAAAGGGGTGAAGCTTTTGGAGTTGGTGGCGGATTTCTCTGGCGATCAGATGGCGATCTCGCAGGTGACTTGGGCAGATATGGCGATTTCCTATTCTGGATTCCGCCCGTTGCCTGTTTCCGCATCCAAAACCCCTTTCCAGGACGAGGCTTTTATGACGCCAAAAGGCCCGGAGACCCCCAGAATCACTGGCGGTCGCGTCTTCGGGGTTCGCCCCGGGTCGCCCTTTCTTTTCACGGTAACCGCCAGTGGGAAGAAGCCGATGAGCTTTTCGGCAAAGAATCTTCCCCAGGGACTGCAATTGAATGCAGTGACCGGGCAGATCACCGGTTGCTTGCGTACCGCAGGCGAGCATCGGGTTCTATTATCAGCGCGAAATGAACTGGGCACCGCCGAACGTGAATTGAAGATTGTCGTCGGCGATCGACTCTCATTGAGCCCGCCGATGGGGTGGAGCAGTTGGAACGCCTTGCTCAAGGAGGTGGACCAGAGCAAAGTGTCAGCGGCGTTCTGAAAACCGGAGAAAACCGCCGGTGTGGAACACGGATGTGGAACGCCATCTTCTTCCTCATGTTCAGCCAAAAATGCTTCTTCCCTCCGTTTTCA
>Ga0316219_1001707_pt1 | contig 22373 bp, 19 predicted proteins | sample TBH18003PmetaG_FD_203635 | JGI IMG/M metagenome (GOLD analysis project Ga0316219, IMG submission 203635) | Freshwater microbial communities from Trout Bog Lake, Wisconsin, USA - TBH18003P | ecosystem: Environmental > Aquatic > Freshwater > Lake > Hypolimnion/Profundal zone | place: USA... | reverse complement strand
GATAGTTCGACGCGCCGATCACCCGCACCTTGCCGGCTTTCACGAGCTGGTTGAGCCCGCCGAGCGTCTCCTCGATCTCCACCTTTAGGTCCGCCGAGTGGCACTGGTAAAGGTCGATGTAATCCGTCTGCAGCCGGCGCAGCGAGTCGCCGCAGGCCCGGATCACGCGTTCGCGCGCCAGTCCCTCGCCGCCCGGCCCGTCCGCCATCCGCCCGCGGACCTTGGTGGCGATGACCAAATTCTTGCGGTTGCCCCGCGCCTTCATCCAGCGGCCGATGATCTCCTCCGAGCGTCCCGCGCCAGCCATCCCGTCCGGACCCCACGTCGTGTAGATGTCGGCCGTGTCGATGAAATTGCCGCCCGCCGCCACGAACGCATCCATGATCGCGAACGAGGTCTTCTCGTCCGCCGTCCAGCCAAACTGCATGGTGCCAAGGCAGAGCTCGGAGACATTTAGTTCACTGCGGCCAAGTTTCCGAAGGTGCATGGCGTCAGCGTGCGGATTGTTGCCCGCGAATCACGCGAATTTGCACGAATGTTCCGAACCTCAATGCATCGAATTCAGATTCGCGTCCGTTCGCGTGATTCGCGGGCAAGGATTGACCAAATTAGCAGGCCGCCGCCAATCTCCCGCCCGCCATGCCCCTGTCCCCTTACAAGGTGTCCATCGATGACTTCCGCCGCTTTCGTCGCGATGGCTATGTGGTCATCCCCGGTCTCGTCCCGGCCGCCGACATCTCGGAGCTGCGGGCCCACACGGAGGACCTGATGCAGGGCCGCGTGCCGGAACAACACCCCGACACGCCCGAGGCGGACCGCCTCCCGCGTCCCGCCGATCATCTTTCCCCGCTCGAGAAGGCCCAGGCCGTCGCCCGCATCCACATGCTCCACCGCCAGGTCCCCCTGCACGAGCGTTACCTGCTGCATCCGCGCGTGCTCGATGTGCTGGAGACCCTCATCGGCCCCGATGTCCTCGCGCTGCAAACCATGCTCTTCCTCAAGCCGCCCGGCTCGCCCGGCCAGGGCTGGCACCAGGACACGTTCTACATCCCCACGCATCCCGACACGCTCTGCGGCGCGTGGATCGCGATCGACGACTGCGACGAATACAATGGCGCGATGTGGATGGCCGTGGGCAGCCAGGTCGAGCCCGTCTACCCGCCGCCTGCCCCCGAGCCCTGGTACGGCGACCGCCAACTGGCCGGCGTGCCAGAGGTCGCAAGCGTGAGCGACACCGATGACGCGAGGAACCAGCTCAGCCCAATCGCCAACCGCTACCAGCAGGTCCTCGTGCCCGCGAAGGCCGGCGACGTCGTGTTTTTCAACGGCCACGTCCTGCACCGCAGCAAGACCAACGTCACGACCGACCGCTTCCGCCGCTCCTTCGTCTCGCACTACTGCAACGCGCGCTCCTTCACTCAGTGGGGTCCCATCACCGGCCCCAACGCCCCGCTGCAGGATCCCGTCACGCTGATGAGCAACTCCTCGCACATTCTCGCGCGCGGCGACACCCACCTGCCCTACGCCAAACCCCGCTTCGGCACGCCCTGCGCTGCGTTGGAAGACCCGGTCGCCCGGCGCAAAAAGCACCGCACCATCCCCGCCCCCACTGGCAACGTCGCCACCGGCGAGATGGACATGATGCCCGCCGAGCCGCGGCAGGATACGCATTGAAATGTAGGTCGGGGTCTCCTGACCCCGCCAAACCGGGGCAATCTCTCCCGCAGGTCCCACGGACAAGCGCGGATGAATGCAGGTTATCCGCGTCAATTTGCAAAATGGGCGGCTTCGCATTCCCGGGTGCAGGCGGGGTCGGGAGACCCCGCCCTACATCGAACCAATAAGCCCGGTCACCGTGTCAGCAGCACCACGTTCGCCGACCACTCGCCGGCCGGCGTCCAACGCAACTCGCCCTTCGCAAGTTTCACCCCGCTGCGGTCGGTGTGCAGCTCACCGGCCACGCGCCACTTTCCCGGCGGCAGCGGCACGCGGATGATTTTCACGCCGGGCTTTTCGAAGGTGTGCCCGACCACGAGCAGTTTTCTTCCGCCCGCACCCCGCCGCACCACGACCTGCCACCCTTTCGCGTGGCGGTAGGCCATGACGTCCGGTCCGTAACGGCGCGAAGTCCCGCTCCGGATCACCGGCGCGGCCTGCGCGTAGAGTGCGATGGCGCGATCCACGAGCGCCCGCTGGGCGGGCTTCAACGTCGGAAAATCACCCGACAGGCACAAGCGGCCGAGAAAACCGCCCGCCAGCAGGTAAACGATGCGCCGCAGGCTGACGCGCGCCCGCAACACCGCCCACACCTGGCTCTGCCGCGGCAGCATGAGCCGGTGCAAATTGGCCGCGATGATCGGGATCTCCGGACACTCGTGCGCGTCGGAAAAACTGCTCATCGCCGTCAGGCCCATCATCGACGGTTCCAGTCGGTGCCCACCCGAGGAGCAGTTCTCGATCACGAGGTCCGGCAACTCCGCCCGCAGCCGGCGGAAAAACGCTTGCACGCCGACGAGATGCTGGCGGAGTCCCTCGCCCAGCGACTCCGCGCCATCGACGCCAAGGCCGATGCTGTCGTTGTAGTCCACCTTGAGATACCCGAAGTTGCCCGCGCGGAGCACGCCGATGACACGCCGGCTAAGGTGCTCGACCACCTTGGGCTTGCGCAAATCGAGGAAACGCCGGCTGCCCACCGTGATCACGCGGCCATCGCGATGCAGCATCAGGTCGGTCCGGCCGAAGAGCGGCGACGCCGACCCAATCACTTCCATCTCAAACCAGAGTCCGGGAATCATCCCGCACGCGCGAATCGCGTCGGCGGTGGCGCGAATTCCCTGCGGATACATCTTCACGTTCGGCTGCCAGTCGCCTTGCGCGCTTGACCAGTCCCCGCCGTCGGGCTTGTACCAGCCCGCGTCCATCACGAGATACTTGATCCCCGTGCCGCGTAGCGACTCCGCCAGCTTGACCATGTTCTCGTGGCTCGGGTGGCCCCAACTCGTCGTCCACTCGTTGAACATCACCGGCAACGCCCGCTCGCTCGCGGGCAAGTTCGCCAGCGGCCGCTCCTGCGCCGCCGTCAGCGCCGCGCACAGGTCGTCGAGATCACCCGCCACGCAGCCGAGCGTCGCGACCGGCGACGTGAAACTCGCGCCGGGCCTGAGGGTTTTCATCCAGTGTCCCAGCTCGCGATCTGCCAGGCCGCCCGAGATCGCCGCCATGTCATCGCAGCGATAGACCTCCATCTGCCACGAGCCGGGATGCGCCAGCTGCGCGCCCCATGTGACGCCCGCGCCGGTGTCCTCCACCGCGACGAAGGGAAAAAATCCGTTTACCGGCAGCGAGCCCACGTCACCGAACCGTTCGTTGCGCACGCCGAAGCCCGCCCACGAGCGCTCCAGTTGGATATCTTCAAACGGCCGCGTCTCGAGGCGTCCTTCCATGCTCCACACGCCGCGAAACCGATGCAGCTTCAGCCGGCCCGGCGCGTCGTCGACCGCATACGGCGTCAGGCCGCTGATCGAGAAGCTCGCGAGGAATTCCAGCGTGAGCGGCTTGGCCGATGAATTGTCGACGGTGACGGAACTTTCCAGCCAGCTCGCGCCTTTCCGCCACACGAGGTCGTGATGCGCCGCCCAGCCATCCGGATGCTTGAAGTTCGTGCGCACCGTCGTGACGCCGCGGGCACGGGTGATCTTCTGCGTCGTGAACTTCATCCGGTCGGACGTCGGGCTGTTGCGCATGGACCGGCCCTGCCCGAAACCCGGCACCGCATCCTCGTCGCGTGCTTTCAGCTGGAGCAGCGATTCGATGCCCCACGCCGGCAGGCCCTTCCCGCCCGGGTTGAGAATGCCGTCGATCTCCACGCCGCTGAGAATTTCCCTGCGCGGCGTCAGCCGGCGCCGATTCGTCGGCACGAGCCAGAGGCCGAGGCGGCCGGTGGTGCGGTCCTGCACATAAAGCGCGGTCGTGGCGCCGCAGCGAACTTCGCGGTGAATCCGGGGAAGGAGTCCTGCTTTCATGGGAAAATTTTCAACCCAGCCAGGCCAGTCCCAGTCGCAGCCAAAGCGGCGTCAACAGCAGGCTCGCCAGCACGGTCGCGAGCACGATGCGCACCGCCGTCAGCGAGTGACCACCGTAATGCTTCACGAGCACGAGCGGCAGGAAGCCCACCGGCATCGCTGCCTGCACCAGGATCACGTGCCGGATGTCCGCGGAGAACGGCCCGAAGCGCGCCAGCAGCAGGAATAGGCCCGTGAGCACGCCCAGCCGCATTGCCACCGCAGCCAACGACGTGCGCAACTCGAATAGCTCCCGCGGCGGGCCGAAAAAGTGCTCCGCCAGCGTCGCGCCGCTGAGCACGAGCCCCATCGGAATCGCGCAGGCCGCCAGCGGGTGCACCACGTCCAGCGCGATCCGCGGAATATACGGGTCGAGTCGCAACAGGTTCACCAGCACGGACACGACCAGCGCCAGCACCGGCGGGCTGAGCGCCTGGCGCCAACCCTGCCGCCAGGACTGGCCCGCCAGCACCATCACCCCGACCATCCAGATGGCCGCTTCCGCGCCGACGTTGAACGTGAACAGCACCCCGAGGCTCCCCTCGCCGAATAGCGCGAGCATCACCGGCACGGTGATGTAGCTGTAGTTGTAGATGCCCGTCGAAAACGCGAACGTGCGCAGCCCCGTGCCCACGGTGAAGCCCAGGTGCCGCGCCACGTGATAGCAGAGCGCAATCCCGCCCGCCATCGTCACAAACCCCAGCAACGGCGCCCAACCCAGGTTGCCCGGCTCCCGCAGGGCCGGGTTGGAGAAGACGTGCTCAAAGATGATGCACGGGTAGAGCAGGTTGACGACGAGCTTGAGCAAACTGGTGTCCGCCTCGCTCGTCAGCCACCGCACTCGCCGCAGCCCCATGCCGATCGCCATCAGCGCGAACACCGGGAGAATGAGCCGCAGCAGTTGGAGGTAAGAGGTCATGGTGAGGGCGTGCCCATCGCCTGTCCCGCCAGCCAGCCGGTGGTCCAGGCGGATTGGAAATTAAAACCACCCGTGACGCCGTCGATGTCGAGCACCTCGCCCGCGAAATGCAGGCCCGGGCAGAGCTTGCTCTCCATCGTCTTGAACTCGACCTCGCTCAACCGCACGCCGCCGCAAGTGACAAATTCCTCCTTGTTCATGCTCTTGCCCACCACGGTGAATTCCGCGCCCGTCAGCAAAACGGCCAGCGCGCCCAGCGCCGCCGCCGACACGCCCGCCCATTGCGTGGCCGGGGCGATGCCTGCCGTCGTCAGCATGCGCTCCCAGAACCGCTGCGGCAGGCCGAGCGGGTTCCACGTGACGAGCTGCTTCTTCGCGTGCGCCACCCGCGTCGCGGCGAATTCCCGCCCGAGCGACTCCACGGTATGGCCCGGCACGAAATTTACCGTGAGCTTGAACTCATAGTTGCGCGCCGCGAGTTCGCGCGCGCCCCACGCCGAGAGCTTCAGGATGGCCGGCCCGCTGAGTCCCCAGTGCGTGATAAGCAGCGGGCCGCCTTCCTTCAGCTTCGTGCCGGGCACGCTGACGGCGACGTTCTCGATCGACACGCCCGACAGGCCGATCAGGCGGGCGTCATCGATGTGAAACGTGAAGAGCGACGGCACCGGCGGCTCGATCGTGTGGCCGAGTGCGCGCGCAATCGCGAGGCCGGCGGAGGATTTGTTGCCGCCCGTGGCCAGCAGCAGCCGTTCGCACCGCGCGGTGGTGCCGTCGGTGAGGGTCACCCAGAAATCCGGCGCCGCGCCCTCGCGGCCGAGTTGCTCGACCTTGCGCACGCCCACACTCGTGACGACGGTCACGCCTGCCTGCTCCGCCGCGCGCATCAGGCAGTCCACGATCGTGGCCGAGTCGTCGGTCACGGGAAACATCCGCCCGTCGGCCTCGGTCTTGGTCTCCACACCGTGCGCCGCAAACCACTCGATCGTGTCGCGCGGCTGCCACCGGTGAAACGCCCCCAGCAATTCGCGCCCACCCCGGGGATAACGCTTCACCAATTCGCGGGGCTCGAAACACGCGTGCGTGACGTTGCAGCGGCCGCCGCCCGAGACGCGCACTTTCGCCAGCGGATGTGCGGTCGCCTCGTAGAGCGTGACACTCCCCGCCGCCCCGAGCTGCTCCGCGCAGGTGATGGCCGCAAAGAAGCCCGCGGCCCCTCCGCCCACCACCACGACGCGTGTTTTTGCCGGCATCTTCTCACGCTGCGGAGCGCGGCGAGCCGAGTCGAAGCGAAACATCCGTCCCACGTGGGTCGGGCTTTACGCCCGACATCGGGTATGCATGTCGGGGGATAAACCCCGACCCACCACAATCCCCGGAATCCGGGCACAAAAAAGCCGCCGCGGCACCCCTGCCACGGCGGCATACCAACCCTGACAAATTTACTGCGGCTTCGGCGGGGGCGGCGCATCGCCGTCACCCTTCGGCGGACCACGGTGGCCGCGGCGTTCCGGGGGCATCGCGTCAAAAGTCTTCTGCTGGTCCGGCGTGAGGATCGCGCGGACCTGGTCGTGCGAACTCTTCATGATCGCTTCCATCTTGGCGCGGCGGTCTTCGCGGGAAAGGGAATCGTCGTCGCGGAGCGCCTTGCCCTGCTCTTCGCTCGCGGCCCAGATCGCCTTGACCTGCTGCTGCTGGGCGTCGGTCAGGGACAGTTTCTGGGTGAGATCGGTGAGACGCTTGGCGCGCATCGCGGCGCGATCACCGTGCGGGTGTTCACCCGCGGGCGGCGGGGGCGTGGCGGGCGGTTCGTCGGCGCGCGCGAGCGGCGCGAGGGCCAGGGCGCTGAGACCGAGGAGGGCGAGAAAGCGATGGGGAGATTTCATGGAGATGAAACCCAAGACGAGGGCCGTGGGCGTCCGGTTACAGTTTTGCGCGGGACTTGCCGCCGCCCTGCTTCCGCCCCAGCGTCCGGGCCATGATCGAAGTCACCGGTCTGGCGAAGCGTTACGGCACTTTCACCGCAGTGAAGGACTTGTCCTTCGCCGTGCGGCCAGGCGAAGTGCTCGGGCTCGTCGGCCCCAACGGCGCCGGCAAGACCACCACGCTGCGCTGCCTCGCGGGCATCATCCCGGCCTCGGCCGGCACCGCGCGGATCGCCGGGCACGACATCGCCACGGACCCCGTGGCGGCGAAGCGCACCCTGGCGTTCTTCCCGGACGAGCCCCGGCTCTTCGATTACCTCACCGTCCGCCAGCACCTCGCGTTCGTCGCCCGCATCTACGGCGTCACGCACCATGAACCGCTGGCCCAGTCGCTGCTCGAGGAACTCGAGATCGCCGACAAGGCCGACGAGTTGCCCGGCGCGCTTTCGCGCGGCATGAAGCAGAAGCTCGCGATCGCCTGCGGCCTCCTGCACTCGCCGTCGGTCATGTTCTTCGACGAGCCACTCACCGGCCTCGACCCGCTCGGCATCCGCCGGATGAAGGATTCGATCCTCGCGCGCGCCCGCGCCGGCGCGACCATCGTGCTCAGCTCGCACCTGTTGCACCTGCTCGAGGAAGTCTGCTCGCACGTGCTGATCCTGAAACAGGGCGAGAAGATCGCCGACGGCACACTGGCGGACGTCTCGGCGCGGTTCGCGAACGGCGAGGCCAACGTCAGCCTCGAGGAAATTTTCATCCGCGCCACGGGCGGCACGGAAAGCTGACCGTCATGCTCGGCGCCCTGCTCTATCTCCGGCTGACGTCGCTGCGCAATCTGCTGCGCATGCGCCTGCTGCGGCTGAAGCAGCCCAAATACCTCGTCGGCGCGATCGTGGGCGCGGCGTATTTCTGGTTTTTCTTCCTCCGGCGCGCGTTCATCCCGCCGGCCCACAGCCCCAGCATGGCCCACGGCATGTCGCCGGAACTGCAGACGTTGCCCATGATGTTCCTCGCGCTGCCGCTCGTGATCCTCGGCCTCAAGCGCGTGATCGAGGCGTGGCTCGCGCCCGACGACAAACCGGGCCTGGCCTTCACCGAGGCGGAGGTGGCCTTTCTTTTTCCCGCCCCGCTGACGCGGCGGATGCTCGTGCATTTCAAGCTGCTCGGCTCGCAGGTCACGATCCTGTTCTCCTCGCTGCTGATCGGCCTGCTGGCCGCGCGCTGGGTTGCGCTGGGCGGAAGCTATTTTCAACATGTCGTGGGAGCGTGGGTGATCTTTTCCACGCTGAACCTGCATATCACCGGCGCGGCCTTCACCGTGAAGCGCCTGATCGACGGCGGCGTGAACAAGGCCCGCCGGCAGGCCGCGGTGACGGCGATCATCCTGGGCTTCCTGGCGCTCGCCGCCTTCATCGCGTGGCGGACCGCGGCGCCGCCCACCGCGGCCGACACCGTGAACCCGTTGCGCCTGGTGCAGTATGCCACGCACCTGGCCGACAGTGGCATCCTCTACTGGATGGTGCTGCCGTTCAAAATCGTCCTGCGGCCCTTCCTCGCGGACGACACCGCGGAATTCCTGCGCGCTCTCGGGCCGGCGCTGCTGCTGCTCGCGGCCCACTACGTCTGGGTCGCGCGCGCGGAAACGTCGTTCGAGGAGGCGTCCATTGCCCTGGCGGAAAAACGGACCGCGCAGATTGCAGCGATGCGCGAGGGGAAATTTCGCCTGGGGGCCGCTCCGCCCAAGGCCCGGCCCGGACCGTTCCGGCTCAACCCCGCCGGTGGCCGGCCCGAACTCGCCTTTCTCTGGAAAAACCTGCTGTCCACGAGTTCGTATCTGCGTCCGCGCACTGCCTTCATCACGGCGTTCATCATCGTCGTCGGCTGCAACTGGCTCGCACTCCAGCCCCGGCCCCAACCCAAGCTGCTCGCCGTCACGATCATCGCGGGCATCACGGCGGGCTATATCGCGTTCCTCGGTCCGCAGTTTGCCCGGCAGGACCTGCGCAGCGACCTGGTTCACGCGGACATCCTGAAATCGTATCCGCTGCACGGCTGGCAGGTATTGTTGGGCGAACTGCTGACGCCGCTCGCCATCCTCTCCTCGATGCTCTGGCTCGCGCTGCTCGCCTTTGCGCTGTCGTTCGAGCCGCCCAACCTGCTGTGGCTCACGCCCGGTCTGCGCCTCGTCACGATCGGGGCGATCGCGCTCATCATTCCGCTGCTCTGTGCCCTGCAGTTGCTGATTCCCAACGCGGCGGCGGTGCTGTTTCCCGGCTGGATGCAGGCCACGCGTCACCGTGGCGAACGCGGCATCGAGATGCTGGGCCAGCGGATCATCTTCGTGCTCGGCCAGCTGTTGGTGATCGTCATCGCCCTGCTGCCCGCCGCCCTCGGGGCAAGCGTCCTGATCTTTGTGCTGCAATGGCTGGTCGGCCTCGTGGTCGCCGTCGGCGTGACGACCATTGCGGTGGTTGTCATCCTCGGCGCGGAAATCGCGTGCGGCCTGTGGTGGCTGGGCCAGCGCTTTGAACGGCTGGACCTGGCGGCGGAGTTGCGGCCGTGAACCGCGCGCGCCTCACCGCCCTTGCGGCGTCCGTGGTGGAGGCGACGCAGCGCAAGCTGCCGCCTCCCATCCGCCCGCTGGCGGAGGCCGTGCCGGTCCACTACGAGGCCAGCCCGCATCCCAGCGTGCTGGCGGAGGGTTTCGAGCCCGACATCCTGGGACTGTTCACCGGCAGCGCCCACGGCACGGAGCTGGCTCACGACCAGCCGGCGCCGCCGGAAATCCTGCTCTACGTGGACAATCTCTGGGACCTGGCCGAGGGCGATCCGGCGGTGTTCCGGGAGGAAACCCGCCTCACCTACCTGCACGAACTCGGACATTACCTGGGCTGGGATGAGGACGAACTCGCCGCTCGCGGACTAGATTGAGTGGGAAACGGAACGGACCGCACTCCGCGCTTTCCAATCCTCTGCCGCCGTGCTTACACTCGGCGCAAATCCTTCCCTTCGCCCAGCCATGAAGAAAATCCTCCTGCTGTCCCTCCTCGCCTTTTTCGGCGCCGCTACCGTCTGCGCCGGTAAGACCCCGCGCGACGAATACGTCACGCGCATCGAAACCTGCGAGGCCATCCTGCGGGAGTTCATGGCCAATCCCGCCACGGCGATCCCCGCCGAAGTGCTGCAGAAGGCCCACGCGCTGGTGATCGTGAACCAATTCAAGGCTGGGTTTATCTTCGGCGTGCAGGACGGCTACGGCGTCATCCTCGTGAAGCGCGCCGACGGCCGCTGGAGCATCCCGGTGATCGTCGCGGCCGGCGAACTCAGCCTCGGTCTCCAAATCGGCGCCAACGCCAGCGAGAGCGTGATGGTCATCACCGACGAGGCCACCCCGCGCATCATCTTCAACCGGCGTTTCAACCTCGGCGTCGATGCCAAGGCCACCGCCGGCCCGAAGGCCGCCGAGGCCCAAAAGGTCAATCGCGAGCTCCTCGACACCCCGGTGCTGGTGTATTCCAAGGCCCGCGGCCTTTACGCCGGCGCCACGGTCAAGACCGGCTGGCTCGAGCGTTCCGACCCGCCCAATTTCATCCTTTACAACACGTCGTTCACGATGCCGGAGCTGCTTTACAGCGACTGGGTTCAACCCGTCCCCGAGGTCGTGCCGTTGATGGATTACGTGAAGTCGATCGCTCCGTGAGCCCGCGCCGGGCGCGGGCAGGTGAAAGTTGAAAGGTGAATGTTGAAAGCCTGCCCCAGCGCTGACCCTTTCGTCCGTCTTTCAACTTTCAACTTTCAGCTTTCAACTTTCAACTATCGCATGAATGCGATCCTAGGCGGCGGCGGTTTGCATCATGTCTGTCTGAAGACGCGGGACTGGGACGCCACCATGCGTTTCTACCAGGAAACGCTCGGCTGCACGCCCAAGGTCGCGTGGCGGGAGGCGCCCGCGCGCGCCGTGATGCTGGACGCCGGTGACGGCAACTACATCGAGGTCTTCGAGGACCTCGCCTACCAGGGTGCCACGCTGGGAGTCATCAACCATTTTGCCGTCCGCACGACGCGCCTCGACGCCGTGGCGGAACGCGTGCGCGCGGCCGGCTACAAGATCACGGTCGAGCCGCGCGACGTGACCATCCCGAACACGACGACCGTCGGGCCCGTGCCGGTGCGGATTTTCTTCTGCGAAGGCCCCAACGGCGAGAGCGTCGAGTTTCTGCAGAATACGCTGACGTGATGTAGGGCGGAGTCTCCCGACCCCGCCTCGAACACGTCCGGTTCCGCACGCCAAGGCGGGGTCGGGAGACCCCGCCCTACAATTGCCCGCGCAATTCCCTTAGATACTTCACCAGTTCGGCTACCACCGTCTCAGCAACTTTCTCCTGCACCTGCACGCGCGTGGCGCCCGGGCAGTCCACCCGACCACTGCGCAGCGTCGTCTTGCCGCCAGACACATGCGCGAGCCCCCAGAAAGCGAAAGGCTGAATCTTCCCGGCCGCGGGCGAGACCTCGCCCTGAGCAGCGTCGAAGGGCTCGGCATAGCCGGTCGTCGCCAGTCCGAGTTCGCTGCCAAACAGCTGGCAAACGCCCGACGCCATCTGCTCCGCCACCGCAGCCGAAACGCTGTTCACGCGCTCTGCGCCTGCCCGGTCCACGCCCAGATGCCTGACCTTTTGCTCCAGCGAGTAGGCCGTGATCCCGCCGAAAAAGAATTCCGACGCACCCGAAATGGTACCCACGCGCGCCTGCACCTTGCCGCACGTGAGGCTCTCCGCCACCGCGAGCGTCCGTCGGGTTGGCTGCAGCATGAGCTCCTTGAGTTCGGTCATCGCGGAAAAATCCTGCACTGCGCGTCCCGGAAGGCCACGCGAATCACTTCAACTCCAGCCCCACCGGGCAGTGGTCGCTGCCCATCACCTCGGGCGAGATCCAGGCTCGCTTCAGTGCGGGGCGGAGAGTTTCGGAGGCCACGAAGTAATCGACGCGCCACCCGATGTTCCGGGCGCGGCAGTTCATCATCTGGCTCCACCACGAATACTGGCCCGGCCCCGGCTCGAACTCCCGCAGCGTGTCCACGAAGCCGTTGTCGATGATCTTGGTGAAATTGTCGCGCTCCTCATCCGTGAAACCCGCGTTGCGGCGGTTGGACTTGGGGTTGGCGAGGTCGATTTCCTTGTGGGCCACATTCAGGTCGCCGCAGAAGATCACCGGTTTCTTCTTTTTCAGCTTCTTCAGGTAGGCCAGGAAGGCCGGGTCCCACTCCTGCGTGCGGTACTCCAGTCGCAGCAGCCCCCGCTGCGAATTCGGCTGATAGACATTCAGCAGGTAAAAATCGTCATATTCCACCGTGATCACGCGACCCTCGCTATCGTGGGCCTTCGCGCCGATGCCGAGGGCCACGCTCTTTGGCTTCACGCGGGTGAACACGATGGTGCCGCTGTAGCCCTTCTTCACCGCAGGGTTCCAGAATACCTCGTAGCCGTTGGGCCACGCGATATGCTGGGCATCGCCGGGATGCGCCTTGGCTTCCTGGAGACAGATGACGTCCGCCTGCGCCGACGCCATGTAGTCGAGCAGCCCCTTTTTGTGTGCGGCGCGCACGCCGTTGACGTTCCAGGAAACAAGTTTCATGCGCGCCCGTTCAAGGGGGGAGCGCCCTCCGGCGCAAACCGTTTCGGGCCGAAGAAGTTGGAGCCGGAAGCCAGGAAACCATGAAGGGTGGTCCGTTCCTGGATTCCTGGCTTCCGGCTTAACCCATAACAGGGATTCTATCTCCAGACCGCGAGGATTGCGCCTTGCACGGCGAACAGCGCCAGCTCGTGCCCGAGGTTGATCGCCAGCAGCTTCATGCTCCGGTTCTCCCACACGCTGGCATTCAGCAGGCGAGCGCCCACGACCACCAGCGCCACAAACGCGCCGAGTTCGGCTCCCTTGACCCAATCCGTCGTCCCGTGCGCCCGGATGAGCACCGCCAGGCCGAACGTGCCGATCAGCGTGTAGAGAAAGCCCTGCGCAAAATACTTGGCCATGCCCTTCTGCTGGGCCTCCTTCATCTTCTCCTCGGTGATCTTCATCTCCGCCATCCAGGCCTTGCCGAACAGCACGGAATACCAGAGCCACCCGATCATGAAACCAGCGACGGCGGTGACGAGCACCGCGAGATAATTCAAATGCGCGATTGCGTTGAACATGGGGTTGAGGGGTTGAACTGAACGCCCGCCAAATTATCGCCGCGACGCCCCGAAAAACAGCCAATTTTCCGCGACCCGGCATGACGCACCTTCCTGTTGCCAATCATTGGCCACCGGGCCGAAACTTCCGCCTCCCCGCCCTCGCATGTCCGTCTTCCAACCTCTTCCCCTCGGCCAGCGCATCCCCGCCAGACTGCACGCCGTCTCGTGCAGCCTGCCGACCATGCGCGACGTCCGCGGCTACGAGGAAAAAGACCCCGCCGTCACCCAACACCTCACGTCGGGCTACCCGCGCTTCGTGCTGCACCCGCTGCTGCACCAGCTCGCCGCCGATTGGGTGCGCCGGCACGACCTCGCCGGGCACACGCTCTGGCTCGTCTCATCCGCGAACATGGCCGGCCGACTCGCCGCCCATCTCGGCGCAGCTCAAATCGTGCGCGTGACCGATGCCGGCCTCCACGGCATCGCCCACCCGATCTCGCCCGAGCTGGCGGGACGCGCGAGGGTCTTTCTCCAGAACGTCGGCGGCTTTCTCTCCTCGCGCGCCGCCGAGGATGAACTCGTCCGCCTCGGCCTGCGTCCGGCCGCGGAACCCGAGGAAACCTTCCGCGGTGACGCCGAGACCGAGGTGCGCCGCGCCCTGCGCCCGGCCTTCCCGGGCATCCCCGACGACCAGTTCTTCCTCGCCAACTGCGGCATGAACGCGGTCGACAGCGCGTTCCGCGCCGTCACCGAGCTCCAGTCCGCCCAGGGCCGGACGGTCTGGATCCAGCTCGGCTGGCTCTACCTCGACACCATCGCGATCCTGCAAAAATTCACGCGCACGCCCGGCGACTACGTTCACGTCCGCGATGTGTTCGATCTGTCCGCGCTGGAAAAGATCCTCAATGCCCACGCCGGGCGCGTCGCGGGCATCGTCGCCGAGGTGCCGACCAATCCCCTGATCCAGACGCCCAAAATCGCCGCCATCGCCGCCCTCGCGCGGCGCCACGGCGCCCGCGTCGTGCTCGATCCGACCATCGCATCGGCGTTCGATCTCGAAGTCCTCCCGCACGCTGACGTGGTCGCGACGAGTCTGACCAAATATGCCGGCAACGCCGGCGACCTGACCGCCGGGGTCGTCGTGGTGAATCCCGCCGCCCCCGACGCCGCGTTGCTTCGGCAGCTGATCGCCGGGAAAATCGAGCCGCTGTATCAGCGCGACCTGGCCCGACTGGCGACGGAGATTAGGCAGGCTCCGGCCGTGATGGCCCGCATCCACGCGAGCGTGCCCGCTGTCGCCGCCTTTTTGGAAAAACACCCCGCCGTGCGCGACGTCTTCTGGGCGCTGCACCCGGCGTCCCGGGAAAACTACCGCGCAATCGCACGTCGCCCCGACGCCGTCGGTGGCATGATCACGTTCACGCTGCGCGGCCCGCTGGAAAAATTCTACGACCGCCTGCGGCTGCCCAAGGGCCCGAGCTTCGGCATGTCCACCACGCTCATCTGCCCGTTCATGTATCTGGCGCATTACGACCTCGTGAGCACCGCCGCCGGCCGGGCCAAACTTGAGGCCGACGGGTTGGATCCTGACCTGCTCCGCCTCTCCATCGGCACCGAACCCGTGGAGGACATCATCGCCACGCTGGCCGAGGCGCTCGCCTGAACATGTCCGCGCCCCACTGCCGGCTCGCGCTGAAGGCCATCCCCAACGCCCCGCGCAACGAAGTCGTCGGCTGGCTGGGCGAGGCGCTGAAGGTGAAGGTCCACGCCCCCGCCCTCGAAGGCCGGGCCAACGAGGAACTCTGCGATTTTTTGGCCGCGCAGCTGAAGTTGCCCCGCCGGGCCGTCACCGTCGCGCAAGGCGGCAAGGCCCGCCAGAAGCTCGTCGCCATCGCCGGCCTGACGCTGACGGAGGTCAAAACGCGGCTGGCCGTTTAGTGGCTGCGGCATCCTGCCGCAGATTCTGGGATCATCGGCTGGAAGCCTATGCCATGGCCGTCCCCGCGCACCGGCGGCGCGAATTTGCAAGACGCGCGTGAACTCGCGCAGGTCGACGCCTTGGAGACGCGGCCGGCAGGATCAGGTAAGCCTTTGGGCTTGATTACCTGCTTTCAAATGTCGCAAGTCTCCCGCCTCCACCCCGAGGCATGACTTCCACCCACCCCTCCGGAACGCCAGAGATGGCGCTACCCAATCCCGTTGCCGCCGGACCAAGATGGGAACGCTGGGCGTTGGGCATCATCCTGGCCGTGGCACTCGCCGCGGGCCTCAACCATGTCCACACCAACACGATCTTCGGCCAGGATTTTGGTCTCCACGAGGGCGCCACGGAAGAGATCCTGAAGGATGCCTCGCATTGGTTTCCCCAGGATTTCACCAACCGGCCGATGATCTACTGGCTGGGCGCCGCGGGCCACTGGCTGACCCATGGCAAGGCGAACTACGAAGTGGCGGGAGCACTGTGCGTCCTATGGAACACGCTCGCCCTCTTTTTCGTGCATGCCGGCATGCGCCGTTTCATCCGCTCGCCGTGGCTGCGGATTAGCGGTGTGGCCTTCGTCGCCTTTCTCCCGACGACGCTGGTGACCACCGTCGTCTACGCCGGGGATGCGGTCGGCCAACTGCCCTTCGCCCTCTCGATCTGGGCCCTGCTGCTCAGCCTTGAGGCCACGACCACGCGAAGGAGTGCGGGGTATGCCGTCGTGGCGGCGTTCGGTCTGTGTCTCGGTAATTTCTCCCGGTTCCCCTTCATCATCCTGCCGTTGGCCGTGCTGGTGGTGCTCATCCTGACCTGGCGCGCCGGGCGCCTGGCGGGACAGCGCGCGCTACTGATCGGCCTGCTCTCGCTGGTTGCGCCCATCCTCACGTCGGCGTGGATCCATCGCCAGGCCACCCTCCAGCTCCAAGGCTTGGAAGAGCGCCACACCCACGACTGGAATGGGACCGGCGAGATGACCTGGCGCTACCTGCTGTTCCCGTTGAAATCGGATGTGCGCATTTTCAACGCACCCAGCTATTGGGAGGATATGGTCCCGGGAAAAGACGGGGACGTGCCGGCCATGACCGTGCAGCATAATTTTTCGTATCCCGCGCTGCTGCACCTCGGCATTTACACCGACGTCCTGAATTACGCTGACGACGGCCAGCTCGACAACGGGAAGCCCCGCCCCGAGCCCCAAAAAACGCTCTGCCGCTGGTGCGTGCGGCTGGGCGTCGTCACGAGCCTGGGCATGCTGTTCGCCGTGCTGGCGCTGGTGGTCCGCTCGGGCGCCGTGCTGCGGACCCGCCGGGATGGGCCCACGACGGGCGCCTTGCTGTGGGGCATGATGGCGCTGGCGTGGTTTCTGCCGATCGTCATGGCCTTCCCCTACGTCCACTTTGTCTACGAATCGGGTTATTTCCTGACGCGGCTCATCCTGCCCGCCTTGTGGGGCTTCGGCGTGGTCATGTTCGCCGAAGCGGACCTGCACCTCGCGCAGCGACCGCGCTGGGTGACCATCCTCGTGGCGGTGCTGATCCTGGCCCAGGCCGCAATCCACCTGCGCAGCGTGTGGTACTAGGCGCGGCGCCGGGCGTAGTGGCTGCGGCATTCTGCCGCCGTTTTTCCAAGCCTCATCGCTTGGCATCCGATGCCACTGGGTGGTACCACCGGGCTCAGTTCAGCGCGCGGGCACGGATGGTGTATTTTTTCGCCTTCGCGTCCGCCGCGGTGAAACTCACCGCCTCGGTGGCGTGCGGGGCGAGCGTCACCGTTTGCAGCGGCGTCTCGTCGCCGGTGGTGAAGCCCTGCTCGTCCTTGAAGACGCAGTTGAGCTGAACCTTGAGCTTCCGCTCCTGGCGGTTCTTCACGTTCGCGACCACCTCGAGGCGTCCGTCGGGCAGCACGCGCGGCTGCAGGCCGGTGCAGGCGACGGAATTCACCGTCGCGGTGCCCAGCAGCTCGAAATTCTCGGTGTTCTCGAGCGTGTATTTCGTCGAATCCTGCGGCGCCTGCACCCCCGGCTCACTCGCGCAGCCCGCGAAAAACGCGAAGCCGGCGAGGGCGGTGGCGAGGACAAAAAGGTGCTTGGTGGTCATGGGGCAGGATGGGACTCCGGAAAGGCGGTTTGGTTCATCGCACGCTGCCAACCCGCCGCACCGCAGGCAATTCGCGAAATCATTTTGCGGGCGCCAGCTTGCCGGGCACGACCGGAACCGGTGCCCGGTGGCGGTGACGCAGCCAGGTGGTGAACCGGTCCATGTAGACGAAAATGACGGGCGTGATGTAGAGCGTCAGCAGCTGCGAGACCAGCAGGCCGCCCACGACCGCGAGGCCCAGCGGCCGGCGCGAGTCGGCGCCGGTGCCAAGCCCCAACGCGATCGGGAACGCGCCCGCCAGTGCCGCGCACGTCGTCATCATGATCGGCCGGAAACGCACCAGGCAGGCCTCAACGATGGCTTTCTCCGCGTTGTAGGACGCGCCCTGCTCGTGCTCCTTCGCGATCGCAAAATCCACCATCATGATGGCGTTCTTCTTCACGATGCCGATGAGCAGGATCACGCCGACGTAGCCCATGATGTTCAGCTCCTGGCGGAAGGCCCAGAGCGTGACCAGCGCGCCAAAGCTCGCCGCCGGCAAGCCGGAGAGAATCGTCAGCGGGTGAATGAAATCCTCGTAGAGGATGCCCAGCACGATGTAGATCACGATCACCGCCGTGATCAGCAGCAGCCCCATGCCGACGAGGGACGACGCGAATGCCTGCGCCGAGCCCACAAAGCTGTAGCTCACCGTCTTCGGCAGGTCCTCGTTCGCGATCTTCTGGATCGCCGCCGTCGCCTCGCCGAGGGAAACACCGGACTTGAGATTGAAGGACAGCGTCACCGCCGGGATCTGGCCGAGGTGATTCACGACCAGCGGGCCGACGTCGCGGCGCAGCGTGGCCACCGTGTCGAGCGACACGAGCTTGCCGCCGCGCGAGCGCAGATAAATCAGCGAGAGCGCCGAGGCGTCGCGCTGGAACTCGGGCGCCACCTCCATGATGACGTAATACTGGTTGGTCGGCGTGTAGATCGTGGAGACCTGCCGCGTGCCGAACGCGCTGTAGAGCGCGTCCTCGATCTGGCTGGGCGTGATACCGAGCGTGGCGGCGCGGTCGCGCTGGATGTCCACCCGCAGCTGCGGGCTCGTGATGAGCAGGTCGGTGTTGACGTCGACGAGCAGCTGGTCGAGCGCGCGGAATTTCTTCTCCATCGCCGTCGCGACGCCGTAGAGTTCCTTGAGGTCGCTGCCCACGAGCGTGAACTGGTAAAGCGCCTTCGTCAGCTGGCCGCCGATGCGGATGGCTGGCGGGATCTGCGGGTAGGCGCGCATGCCGGGAACCACGGCGAGCTTCTGCCGCAGGTCATTCATGATCCGGTCAATCGATGGCCGCTCGCTGCGCGGCTTGAGCCGCATGAAGATGCGGCCCTGGTTGGCGGTCGCATTGGGACCGCCCGCGCCCATGGCCGACATCATGGCGTCCACGTAGGGCTGCTGCGCGACGATGGCGGCCGCGGCCTGCTGGTGACGCACCATTTCCTCGAAGGAGACGTCCTGGGCCGCCTCCGTGAACACCAGCACAATGCCGGTGTCGTCCGTCGGGATGAAGCCCTGGGGCAGCGCCTTCATTAGCACGCCCGTCAGCACCGCCATCAACAACGCAATGCCCAGCACCAGCAGCCGGTGGTGCAGGCTGCGGTGGAGTGTGCGCTCGTAAAACCCGTGCAGCCGCGCAAACGCGCGCTCGCTCCAGTCATACAGCCGGTTGTGCAGCGGCGCGCCGGCGGCCGCGGGCTTCACATGCGGCTTGAGGAACCGGCTGCAGAGCATCGGCGTCAGCGTCAGCGAGACCACGCCCGACACCAGGATCGCCGCCGTGATTGTCACGGCGAACTCGTGCAACAGCCGCCCGAGGATGCCGCCCATGAACATCAGCGGGATGAACACCGCCACCAGCGACAGCGTCATCGAGAGGATGGTGAATCCGATTTCCTTGGAGCCCTTGAAGGCCGCGTCGCGCACGTTCATGCCGCCCTCGATGTAGCGGACGATGTTTTCGAGCATGACGATCGCGTCATCCACGACGAATCCGACCGAGAGCGTCAGCGCGAGCAGCGACAGGTTATCGAGCGAATACCCGCAGAAATACATCGCGACGAACGTGCCCAGCAGCGCCATCGGAATCGCCACGCTCGGGATGATCGTCGCCCAGACCGAGCGGAGAAAAATGAAGATCACCAGGACCACCAGCGCGACCGACAACACGAGGGTGAACTCCACGTCGTGGACCGAGGCCCGCACGGCCTCGGAGTTGTCGCGCAGGATGCCGAGGTTCACCGACTCCGGGAGCTGGCGGGCGAAAATCGGCAGCAGCGCCCGCACGCGGCCCACCACCTCGACGGTGTTGACGCCCGGCTGCTTCTGCACCGCGAGCACGATCGAGCGGGCCGGGTCAAGTTTTCCGTCCCCGCCACGCTCGCCATACCAATTGGCCACGCGGGCGTCCTGCACGCTGTCGATCACCTGCGCGAGTTCGCCCAGGCGCACCGGGGCGCCGTTGCGGTAGGCCACGACGACGCCCGTGAACTCCGCCGCATTGGCCAGCTGGCCGCTGGCAAGGATCTGCACCGACTGGCGGTAGCCGTCGAGCAGGCCCGTGGGCTGGTTGACGTTGTGCGCGCTCAGCGCGGCCTGCACCTCGTTGAGCGTGATGCCGCGGCTGGCGAGCAACCGCGGGTCGAGCCGGACGCGCAACGCGTATTTCTGCGCGCCAAACACCTGCACCTGCGACACGCCGTCGACGGTCGAGATACGCTGCGACATCATCGTCTCGGCATACTCGTCCACCACCGACAACGGCAGCGTCGGCGAGCTGAGGGCGAGATAGAGCACGGGCTGGTCCGCGGGATTCGTTTTGCGCAGCGACGGCGGCGACGGCATGTCCGTCGGCAGCCGGCGCTGTACGGCCGCGATGGCGGCCTGCACGTCCTGCGCGGCCGCGTCGATGTTCCGGTCGAGCGTGAACTGCAGCGTGATGGACGTGCTGCCGGTGCCGCTCGTCGACGTCATCGAGTCGATGCCCGCGATGGTGGAAAATTGCTGCTCAAGCACGGTCGCCACGGCGCTCGACATGGTTTCCGGCGTGGCGCCGGGCAGGCTGGCGCTGACCACGATGGTGGGAAAATCCACCGTCGGCAGGTCGCTGACCGGCAGCAGCCGGAAGGCCATGACGCCGAAAAGGCACAGCGCCGCCGTCAACAGCGTCGTCATTACCGGCCGGCGGATGCAGAGCTCCGGGAGGTTCATGGGGCGCGGGTCGGGTTATTTGTCGAGCACGGCCTTGCCGGCCGAGCCCACCGGGGCGCCGGAAACCTCGTGCACCTCGACCTTCGTGCCCGGCACCAACCGGAGCTGGCCATCGGTGACGACCGTCTCACCTCGCTTCACGCCCTCGCTCAAAATCGTGCTGTCGCCCGCCGTGCGCTCGACCTTCACGCCGCGCAGCTCGACGGTGGCATCCGCCTTCACCACGTAGACCGACGAGCCGTTCTGGCTGTTCAACACGGCGGTGGAGGGGACGACGATCGCCGCCGGGTCGACGCCGACCTGCGTGACGACATAGACAAAGCGCCCCGGCCAGAGCGCGGCGTCCTCGTTGGGAAAGACCGCCTTCAGCGTGACCATGCCAGTGGTGGGATCGACCGTGTTGTCGATGAATTCCAGGCGCCCGTTCTCGCGCGTGAGCCCGGTGCTTCGCTCCGTCACGCTCACGGTGGCGCGCCCGGCGGTGTAGGCTGACCGGATCTCATTTAGCGACTGCTCGGGAACCGAGTAGGTGACCGCGATCGGGGCGAGCTGGTTGATGGTGACGAGCGTGAAGCTGTTGTCGTTGGCCTTCACCAGCGCGCCCTCATGCAGGAGGCGCTGGCCGGTGCGGCCCGCAATCGACGCGCGGATCTGCGTGTAGCCGAGCAGCAATTCCGCGTTGGCCACGGCGGCCTCCTTGGCCTGCACCTGGGCCTTCGCCGTCTCAGACTTCGTGATGTATTGCACGTATTCCTCCTTCGAGACCACGGCCTTCCGGTCGAGCTGCTGGTAGCGGTCGAGGTCCGCCTGCGCCTGGTCGGCCATCGCGCGGGCATTCGCCAAGTCCGCCCGGGCAATCAAAAGGCTGTTTTCAAACGGCCGGCGGTCGAGCGTCACCAGCAGGTCGCCCGCCTTCACCTCTTCGCCTTCCTTAAAATTTATCTCCGCAATGATGCCGTCCACCTGCGACTTCACGCTGACCGTGCGCAGCGCCTGCACGCTGCCAATCGACTCGACCCGGCGCGGCATGTCCTGCTGCACCGCCACCGCCGTCTGCACGGGCACGACGGGCGCGGAAACCATGCGCGCTCCCTCCCCAGGTCCGCATCCCGCCGCAACCAGCAACACGGCCGCGCCCAACAGGGCGGGGGCGATCAGATTCCGGCGGCAGGGGGGGGTGGCGTTTTTCATCAGGACGAGGATTGGGGGTCTTTTTTCCAAGGGGGCCAATGGCACCCGCAATGGGCACCTTTCGCCGCGCGCAGGGAGGCCAGCGCATGAAATGTAAAAGTAAAGGAGCTAGGCAAACTTACCGCCCGAGGCAAGCCCGCGCCGGAAAATCCCCCCGTCCGGCGCGCGCCAACCGCGAGCGACTGGCCGCGTGGCACCGGGCCGTCGAGCGAGTAAAAAATCCCCGCCGCTAACCCCATACTCGCAGTTCGATTGCGCGAGCGTGTAAAAGATTTGTCAGCCGGGGCGTTGCGCCGAATCGCGCATTGAGTTCGCGTGAAAATCGCTCAGGATCAGCTTATCATGTCCACGCTCGTCCGCGCCGCGCTTCTGCTGTTGGTGGTTCTCGGCTGTGCCCGGCTCAACGGGGCCGAATCCAACGAGCTCGCACTGCTGCGCGCCAAGGCCGAACAGGGCAACGCGCTGGCGCAGTACAACCTCGGCCTCGTCTACGTCCAGGGCCGCCTCACTCCCGCCGATCCCGCCGAGGCTTTTGCCTGGCTTACCCTCGCGTCGGAAAGCGGCGCGACCGGCAAGGCGCTCGACAGCCTCTTGGGCAATATCTCCGACGCGCAACTCACCGAGGGCCGCCGCCGGCTCAACACCTACCGCACCGCGCTCGCGTCCAAGAGCTCCCCGCTCTCCACCCACGCCACCCCGAAACTCGCCCCGCGCGGTTTCAGCCTCGAGGCTCCGCCCACCACCCCGCCGCCCGCCGAATCGCCCACCCCGCCGCTCACCAAG
>Ga0316219_1001700_pt1 | contig 22445 bp, 21 predicted proteins | sample TBH18003PmetaG_FD_203635 | JGI IMG/M metagenome (GOLD analysis project Ga0316219, IMG submission 203635) | Freshwater microbial communities from Trout Bog Lake, Wisconsin, USA - TBH18003P | ecosystem: Environmental > Aquatic > Freshwater > Lake > Hypolimnion/Profundal zone | place: USA... | reverse complement strand
TATTTATGAATTCCCAGATTGAACTGACTATCATGTTGTATCACTGTTTCATCGAGTGAAGATAGCAGCACATGCTTACCTCCGTCCAGCTCATCCAGTTGCACTATCAGCAACCCATGATATTTACGGGTATTACATCCTGCAAGGGTTGAGGAAGAATAGGCGCCTGATCGGTTAGTACGCAGAAATTCGTGCTGTAATGAATATTCCAGATTAACCAGTTCCTCTTTATCGAAATTTAGGTAGCTCATACGAACTTGATTTTAATTTTACTCTATTTTTAGCGGGACACCATTCTTACAATTGTGTATGGTGTCCGCTAAAAATAAGCAAAGGTTTTGTTAACTGAAAATTTAATCTATTATTTTTTCATCAAACTTTCTCGTTAGAGGATTAAAATCGACAAACGGGTAATTAATTCTAAGCTGATCCAACTTCCCGAGCTGAGCTTCGATGAACGAAAAATATCCTTTTTCAAGGCGATTGAATGGTTTGTGTTTAAGTGCCTGAATCAATTTATCTACTTCAATAATAATAGATTGAGCCTCTTGATCAAAAATTGTCTCTGCAAATTTTTCCCTGATATAATCGATGGCCAACTCATTCAGGTGAGCCATATCGGTTGCGTAAAACCGGTAATCCCGGAGTTCATCAAGTACAAGCTCATACGATGGAAAATAGGAGATCAGCTCATCGCAGGAATTTGAAATCAACGTTTCGATAGCCAGAAGTAAGGTTCCTTTGCTGAGTTGATTCTCATGTGCACCGTCTTTCAGATGCCTGATGGGACTTACTGTAAAAACCAGATGGAGGTTTGGGTTGATTACCCTTAGTTGTCTGATGAGAGGAACCCATATTTCCGTGATCCGATCAACAGACAGCCGATTATGGTTGAATATTGCTGCAGGTAGCTTATGACAATTTGAAACAACTTTCCCGCTTTGCTTGTGCTGAAATACCCAGGAAGTTCCAAATGTGATAAAAAGATGGGTGGCGTTTTTCAGATAAGTATATGCTTCAGCGGCACCTGAGTTGATCTTAATGAGCACCTTTGCAGGATCGGGACCTGAAAACCTGCTATGATGTGAGAAACTATTATACAGACCATTTGAAAAAAAAAGATCATTTTCCGTGAAATTTTTCCGGTTCATCAACTGTTCAAGGCTATTTGCAATTGACAGCGGATTGTATTGAATACCAAACGGATTTACCATCACAGGGAGGCAACGTTCCTGAAGATAGTTTCCGATATTTTCTGCAAAGCATGAGCCGATCATCAGCGATTGATGACGATACCCCAATTTTTTTTTGAATTTGGGCAATTCAACCTCCGTTTTCAAAATTATCATAATCCATATTTAATGATTAAAGATAACTATTTTTCCGGAGATTATTTTGCAAAAATCCCGGAAGGTGCAAAGAATTTAGAGGAATAGGGGAACAACTGAATAAATAATCCCGATTCTTGGAACTTATCACTTCAGGTAACCAATATTGCGCATTATCCGGGGGTATCCGGCCCGCTCCAAGGCCGACATTCTGAACATTTTATTGTAAGTAGGGCGATCAAGTTCATCCCATCCTTTTTTATCCATTTCCAGTAATCCTTCAGTGGGTTTGAAGTGCATATTTTGATGGGGTGTTATTACCCTGTTCCAGGGGCAGACATCCTGGCAGATGTCACAACCAAAGATATGGTTTTCTAATTTCTCACGGATTTGAATTGGAACTTCCTCTTTATTTTCAATGGTATGGTACGAAATGCACTTTCTGGCATCCACGATGCGGTCAGCAATAATGGCCTGTGTGGGACAGGCATCGATACACCGGGTGCAGGTACCGCAATGATCACTTGTAAATGGGAGATCGTAAGCCAGTTCTAAATCAATAATCAGCTCGCCAATAAACACATATGAACCATGATATTTATTGATCAGGAGTGAATGTTTTCCGATCCATCCGAGGCCTGCCGCTTTAGCCAGGGAGCGTTCCAAAATTGGGGCAGAGTCGACAAATGCCCTTCCCCGGCATATGGAAATCTCTGTCCGGATGAAAACCAAAAGTTCGTTAAGCTTTTCTTTTACCACAAAATGGTAGTCTCTGCCGTAGGCATATTTTGAAATTTCGGGTGCTGACGGGTCGGTTTGTTTTTGGGATGGAAAGTAGTTGATCAGCACGGAGATAACAGATTTGGCCCCCTCTTCGAGCTTCCCGGGATCAAGTCGCTTTTCGAAATGATTGGCCATATATCCCATATTGCCGTTCATATTTTCGGCAAGCCATTTCTGAAGTGGTTCACGCTCCTCTTCAAGAGTTCTCACTGCCGATATTCCACATTCCGAAAAACCGAGCTCCAACGCTTTTTGTCTGATCAGAAGACTATGATTTTCGGCAGAACTGTCCATTGATCGGTAAGGTATTGGGATATAAGTTGAAATAAATGGAAATAAGATTGTTTTGCATTTTGCATTTTTGATACTGCACTTTGCATTTTTCTTTTCCTGCCGGGAATTGATTTGTGTCGAATCGATCAGTATCGTGCACTAAACACACCCCCGGTTTTGGATGATGGATTTTTACATAAACCCGAGTTCCAATCGTGCTTCCTCCGACATCATCGATTTGTCCCAGGCCGGATCAAAGGTGATCTCCACCTGGCACGACTCAACTCCTTCCACTTTCTTGGACATATATTCCACATCGGCAAGAATCATATCTGCGGCAGGGCATCCCGGAGCGGTAAGAGTCATCAGGATTTTGGCTTCATCACCCTCCATATCAACACTATATATCAGACCAAGGTCGTAAACATTGACCGGAATTTCCGGGTCAAACACCTCTTTTAGGTTTTCTATGATTAAATCTATACGTGGATCCATTGTATTAATTATCAATTAGTAATGTTAAATTTCCAAAGCTTTAATTTCCCTTGGCTGAAATTTTCTCGTATGCCAATGCATAAAGTTTCATCTGTTTAACCATAGCCAATAAACCATTCGATCGGGTAGGTGAGAGATGTTGCCTTAAACCGATCTCATCGATAAAGCGGGGTTCAGAAGTCAGAATCTCGTGAGGTGTACGATTTGAATAGATTTTCAGTAGCAGCGCAACTAATCCTTTAACAATCAGTGCATCACTTTCGGCTTCAAAGGTGATTTTCCCATCTGCAAATTCCTGGTGCAGCCAAACCCTTGACTGGCATCCCCGGATCAGGTTACTCTCAACCTTGTATTTGGGATCGATTGGGGCAAGTTCATTGCCCAATTCGATGAGGAGACTATATTTGTCCATCCAATCTTCAAAGGCTGAAAAATCTTCGATGATCCCCTGTTGTATTTCGTCTATGGTCATTTAAATAATTGTCAAATTATAATGTTCTCCGTCATCTGACGGATCAATGGGTTTTCTTCCTGATTATCTGTGTTTCGTTAAAACATCGCTTTTAAGCGGATCAATGCAATATATAATGATTCGATCTCCTCGACCGTATTATAAAAAGCAAATGAGGCACGAACCATATTTTCAACACCAAAATGATCCATTACCGGATCGGCACATAACCGCCCTGTTCTTACAGCAATTCCCATCTGGTCGAGCAATGTACCCAGATCAAATGGATGTATTCCATCGATATTAAAACTGATGACACCGGCTTTTTCAGGAGCTTCCCCGTATATTTTCAGTCCGTCAATCTGTTTTAGTTTAAGAGTTGACTCCAAAAGCAACTCACGTTCATAACGCTCAATCATGGGCTTATCTTGCCTGTTCAGGTAATCAATAGCTGCTCCCAAGCCGATAGCCCCTAAATAGTCGGGAGTTCCTGCCTCGAATTTGTATGGAATCTCATTGTAGGTTGTTTTTGAAAACGTAACTCTGTCAATCATTTCACCTCCACCCAGAAAGGGGGGCATTAGGTCGAGCCATTTCCTTTTGCCATACAGAACTCCAATACCGGTGGGTCCATACATTTTGTGTCCTGAAAAGGCGTAGAAATCGCAGTCAAGAGCTTGAACATCAATCGAAAAATGAGGAGCAGCCTGAGCTCCGTCGATTAAGACAGGAACATTTTTCAAATGTGCTTTGGCTATGATCTCTGTGATAGGATTAACAGTTCCCAACGTGTTAGAGACATGAGTAACGGCCAATATCCGGGTTTTATCAGTAATCAGCGTATCTATTTGGTCCAGATCTAAAACGCCGTTATCTCCAAATGGAACTATTTTCAGCCCGGCTCCGCGCCGCTCGCACATCATTTGCCAGGGAACAATATTGGCATGATGCTCCATTTCGGTGACAATGACCTCATCTCCTTTACTGATAAAGGCTTCGCCAAACGAAAAGGCCACCAGGTTAATCGATTCTGTCGTTCCGTGCGTGAAGATGATCTCTGCTGGTTCAACCGCATTCAAATAGTTGCGAACCATTTCCCGACTCTCTTCGAAGGCTTCTGTAGTCTTATTCGCCATAAAGTGAGTCGCCCGGTGGATATTGCCGTTAAACCGGTGTGAAAATTCATTCATCCGATCTATCACTTGTTGTGGCCGCTGGCTGGTCGCAGCATTATCCAAATATATGAATGGCTTACCATTGACTTTTTGGTCAAGGATAGGAAAATCTTTACGTATTTTGAACAGATCAGGGTTCATATGAATTGAAATTGACAATTATTAATTGGCAATTGACAAATGTATTATAAATTGAATATTAGACCTATATGAAAATAATAAATGAAACCAGCAATCTGTTTTAAGCTGAATTGAACCAGCCAAAAGGGGTGATGGCTTCTCAACGAATGCAGTCCATGGCACAGGAATGGCATTTGGAGACTTCTCCTCTTAGCCGCTTATTGACCAGTTTATCGATTACATCACGCAGTTTTTCAATTTTTATCTCAGCCAGTACCTCGTGGGCGAAGGCAAACATTAACATGAGCCTTGCCTCTTTCTCGTTGATCCCCCTCGCCTGAAGATAGAAAAGTGCTTCATCGTTAATGCGACCAACAGTGGCACCATGAGAGCATTTTACATCATCGTTATCAATAACTAACTGAGGTTTGGTATTCATTTTCGCTGCATTGGTGAGCAACACGTTGTTATTCCGTTGATATGCAGCGGTTTTAACGGCATGAGGCAAAACATGAATCCGACCGGTAAAACCACCTGTGGAACTGTCGTCAAGAATGTTCTTATACAGCTGATCGCTTTGACAATTTGGTTTGAGATGTTCTATATTCGTATAATTATCGACGTGTTGATTTTTATCCGATAAGGCCAGACCACAAATTTTTGCTGAGGCATGTTCTCCATCCAGTAAAATCCTGAGATTATTCCGTATAATTCCTCCATGCAGCGTTATAGCATTGGTAACCAATTGCGAACCGCCTGCCTGACGGATGTAAAGTCCTGAAAGACTTGCAGTTTTATTATGCTGATTTTGAATGCTGTAAAGATCAATAACTGCATCTTCACCAATTTCAATTTCAGTGAGATTATTGTTGATATATTGCTGTGGCATCAAGGTGTGATCGCAGAACATGATCCTGGCCTGACTATTCTTCCCTGCAATGACCAGGTTCCGTTGAGTTACATAGAGGTCATCCTCACTCCGCAGGATATTAATCAACTGCAAAGGTTTGGCTAAGTGAGTATTATCCGGGATATAAATAAATACTCCATCCTGTGCAAACAGGGTGTTCATCGCTGTTAACGGATCCTCCTTCGACTGGGCTAATTTGCCATAGTATTTTTCAATAAGTTCCGTATTTTCAACCATAGCCTTGCGGAGGCTTTTTACGATAACCCCTTCGGGAAAGGAGGTGTTCCGGTTGCCGGCTTCATCGTACCAGCCATTGACCACGAGGATCAAATGAGTATCAAATTCGGGAACATCACAGCTAAAGACCTCATTCAGATTAACTTCAAAGTCATCTGGCTTAAATGACCGTCTGAAATTTTCGTTGTCAAAAAGGCGTGTGAGGTCGGTATATTTATAATTTTCGGTTCTGAATCCCGGAATACCCATCCGCTGAAAAGCCTGGAGGGCAGGTTGACGGGTCTGGTTCACCCACCCGGGCAGACCCTCTCCAATCGTCGCCAGATTTGCGTCATAAATTTCGCTGATCCTTTTGACTGCTGTTATTTTTTCTAATACCTCTGCCATAACTATTCCTGCTCTTTTTTAATCCAGTCATAGCCCTTCTCCTCAAGCTCAAAGGCTAACTCTTTTCCTGCCGATTTGACAATTCGCCCTTCGTAAAGGACATGTACAAAATCAGGCACAATATAGTCGAGCAAACGCTGATAATGAGTGACCAGAATTGTTGCATTATAGGGAGATTTAAGCATATTCACTCCGTTGGAAACAATCCGGAGGGCATCAATATCGAGACCGCTGTCGGTTTCATCGAGGATGGCCAGTTTGGGTTCGAGCATAGCCATCTGGAAGATCTCATTTTTCTTTTTTTCTCCACCTGAAAACCCCTCATTTACAGAGCGGTTAGTGAGCTGTGAATCAATCTGTACCATCGCCTTTTTCTCGCGCATCAGCTTGAGAAAATCTCCGGCCGACAACTCTTTCTCATTACGGTATTTTCGGTGTTCATTCACGGCAGTTTTCAGGAAATTGACCATGCTGACTCCCGGTATTTCAACAGGGTACTGGAAACTGAGGAACAATCCCTCTTTGGCCCTGACATCGGGTGACATATCAAATATATTTTTACCGTTAAAGGTGATCGTTCCATGGGTCACTTCAAAATTGGTGTTTCCGGCCAGGACATTGGCCAACGTACTTTTCCCGGACCCATTGGGCCCCATAATTGCGTGAACCTCACCGGCATTCACCGTAAGGTTTATTCCTTTAAGGATATCTTTTCCTTCTACTTTAGCGTATAAATCTTTAATTACGAGCATCTTCTATAATTGTAATTCATTGTTCATTTTTTCACTCTGTCACTCCCTCACTCTATTACTCCCTCATTCCTTCATTAACCAACGCTTCCTTCAAGGCTGATCTGCAACAATTTCTGAGCTTCAACCGCAAATTCCATCGGCAATTTATTAATTACCTCACGTGCGTAGCCATTGACAATCATACCAATGGCATCTTCGGTGGATATTCCCCGCTGATTGCAGTAAAAAATCTGGTCTTCCCCGATTTTGGAAGTGGTTGCTTCATGTTCAATAATTGAACTGCTATTGCCAACCTCGATATACGGAAAGGTATGAGCCCCACATGTATCGCCCAGTAATAGGGAGTCACACTGTGAGTAATTACGTGCATTCTCGGCTTTTGGAGCGACCCGCACCAGACCACGGTAGGAGTTGGAACTATGGCCTGCCGAAATCCCTTTTGAAACGATGGTACTCTTGGTATTTTTCCCGATATGGATCATTTTGGTCCCTGTATCGGCCTGCTGATAATTATTAGTCAGGGCCACTGAGTTGAATTCTGCAACTGAATTGTCACCCATCAGGACACAACTTGGATACTTCCAGGTAATGGCAGAACCTGTTTCAACCTGATTCCAGAGTATTTTTGAGGAAATACCTTTACAAATTCCCCGTTTGGTTACAAAATTAAAAATCCCCCCTTTGCCATTCTTATCTCCGGGATACCAGTTCTGAACCGTTGAATATTTAACCTCGGCACGATCCAGTGCAATAATCTCAACCACGGCTGCATGAAGCTGATTCTCATCCCGCATTGGTGCAGTACATCCTTCAAGATAAGAAACATAGCTGTCATCATCTGCAATGATCAGTGTGCGTTCAAACTGCCCGGTATTTTGTGCATTGATCCGGAAGTAGGTGGATAATTCCATCGGACAGCGGGTCCCTTTGGGAATGTAGACAAATGAACCATCGGAGAAAACGGCTGAATTAAGTGCTGCGAAGTAATTGTCGTTGTATGGCACGGCCATCCCAAGGTATTTCTGAATCAAATCGGGATGATGTTTGACCGCTTCGCTGAAGGAACAAAAGATAATGCCCCGTTCAGCGAGGGTTTCTTTAAAGGTCGTTTTCACCGAAACACTGTCAATGACTGCGTCGACGGCAACGCCGGAAAGCATTTTCTGTTCCTCGAGCGGTATCCCCAGTTTCTCGAAGGTACGTAACAATTCCGGATCAACTTCGTTGAGGCTTTCATATTTAGCTTGCTGTGTTGGAGCAGCATAGAATATAATATCCTGATAGTCAATCTGCGGAATCTTTAACTGAGCCCATTCAGGCATTTTCATGGTCAGCCAGCGACGGTAGGCCTTAAGGCGGAACTCGAGCATAAATTCGGGCTCGTCCTTCTTGGCGGAAATAATCCGGATTACCTCCTCATTCAACCCTTTTACAATAGTATCAGTTTCTATATCAGATACAAAGCCAAATCTATAATCGCGCTGGGTGACCTCATGTATTAATTTATTTTGGTCTTCCATGATAATTTTTGAGTTCAATATTTATACCAGTAACAAACAAATGCAGCAAATTCCTATTGGCTGCTTAAATAGACTGGTTTTAAATTGCAAAGATACAAAATGAACATTACTTTTGAGGTTCCAAAATTCTAAATAAAAGATGATCTTGTATGGCAAACGCAACGTACAGTAAAACAGAACTTTCTGAACTTGGAGAGTTCGGCTTAATCCGTCGGCTGACTGAAAATGTCGTATTGAAAAACGATAGTACCCTAAAAGGAGTTGGCGATGACTGCGCGGTACTCGATTTTAAGAATAAAAAAATTGTCGTCACCACCGATCTTCTGACCGAGGGGGTCCATTTTAACCTGATGTATGTGCCTTTACGCCATCTGGGCTATAAGGCAGTAACAGTTAATCTGAGTGACGTTTATGCGATGAATGCCACACCTAAACAAATTACGGTTTCTATAGCTGTCTCTTCAAAAATGTCGGTTGAAGCTATTGATGAGCTCTACTCCGGAATTTACCTGGCCTGCGAAAGGTATGGGGTCGATCTTGTCGGAGGTGATACTACCACTTCAATTACTGGACTTCTGATCTCTGTGACCGCTATCGGTGAGGCTGACGATGAGGATCTGGTTTATCGAAACGGGGCTAAAGACACCGATATCTTATGTGTTACCGGTGACCTTGGCGGAGCCTACATGGGGTTACAGTTGCTCGAGAGGGAGAACGAGGTGTTTAAAGTAAATCCCAAAATGGTGCCTCAATTTACCGGTTATGATTATATTCTTGAACGGCAATTAAAACCTGAGGCCAGAAAGGATATCCCATTGCTTTTTAAAGAGTTAGGCATTAAACCTACCTCCATGATAGACATATCCGACGGACTCTCTTCTGAAATACTACATCTGTGTACCCAAAGCGAGGTGGGTTGCCGGCTTTATGAAGACCGGCTGCTGTATGATAATCAAACTAAAAAGATGGCTGCAGAGCTGAATATTAATCCGTTAGTGGCCGCTTTAAATGGGGGTGAAGACTACGAATTGCTCTTTACCCTTCCCGTAAGTGACAATGATAAAATCCGGAATCATCCCGATATCTCCATAATCGGGTACATCACCAATAAAAGTGAAGGGGTTAACCTGATTACAGCAGGAATGGGCCAGGCAATTCCATTGAAGGCGCAGGGGTGGAATCCGTTGAAGGACTGATTTACAACAGCTAAGTGAATTGAAAAACTATGTCGATGCATGGATTTCAAAAGAAAAGACTCCCAGAGTCATCCACGGCTTTGGAAATAGGCACAACTGAACCGATGCAGAGTAATCGTTTGGGTTGGACACGTGCCTCGGCTTTTGAATTAAGAGATATCGTTAGAATAATAGCAAGTGTCTTCAAAATACTGTCCGAAAATGAACATAAGCCAGTTCAAAAATGTACACTTATGTACAATCTGTTTTGACCTTCCGGAATTTATATCTTTGTAATTCAACTATATATTGTAACTGGCACGACTCTTGTTTGGAAATAAAATATTAGGGGTTAAATCTTTTGAAAAATCGACGCTTTAGTGTAACAATTTGATAAACTTCACGTCTAATAAGTTTAGGTCGGCGTGAATGGAGAATAAATGATAAAAAATTAAATAAAATGATACAGATTAGTAATCTGCATAAGTCATACGTGATGGGCAGTAACAGTCTTCATGTTTTAAAAGGGTTGGATCTGGATATCCAGGAGGGGGAATTTGTTTCGATTATGGGGTCCTCCGGATCGGGGAAGTCCACCCTTTTGAATATTCTGGGGATCCTGGATGACTATGACCAGGGGACTTACCATCTTGGGGGCAAATTAATTCAGGGGCTGAATGAAACCAAGGCGGCCATGACACGCAATGAAATGATCGGATTTATATTCCAGTCCTTCAATCTTATTTCGTTTAAGAATGCTGCTGAAAATGTTGCATTACCTCTTTATTATCAGAAAGTTAGTCGGAAGAAGCGAAACCTTATTGCACTCGAATATCTCGATCGGCTTGGGCTGAAAGAGTGGGCCCACCATTTGCCGAGTGAATTGTCGGGTGGGCAAAAGCAAAGGGTAGCAATTGCCCGTGCACTAATCTCCCAACCTCAGATTATCCTGGCTGATGAACCTACGGGCGCGCTCGATTCTACTACCTCGTTTGAGGTTATGGATATTCTGAAAGAGATCAATGAGCAGGGGAAAACTGTCATCATCGTTACTCATGAGCATGATATTGCCGCAATGACCAAAAAAATTATCAGGCTAAAAGATGGAGTAATCGAAGAGGTGATTAAAAATGGAGATCTTCAATTATTTAAAGACCGCGTGCGAACCGAATAAAAACAGACGATATGTTTGATGTTGATGTTTGGCAGGAGATCTTCTCCACCATTAAGAAAAATAAGTTAAGGACATTTCTCACCGGTTTTTCGGTGGCGTGGGGCATCTTCATGCTGATGGTCCTTCTGGGATCAGGCAACGGCCTTCAAAATGGTGTGAAAGAGAACTTTGCAAGCAACTCTATAAATATCATGTGGCTTTGGACCGGTGATACCTCCATCCCTTATCAGGGAATGAAAGAAGGTAGAACCATTAAATTCAACAATGCCGATTATACCTTTCTTAAGGAGAAGGGGGAAAATCTTGAACAGGTATCCTCCAGGTACTATCTACCGGGAACCATCGTCTATACCTACAAAAATGAGTATGGCTCCTTTGAAACCTCATCATGCCATCCTGCCTTACTGGAGATGGAAAAAGTAATTATTGCTTCAGGAAGGTTCATAAATGATATGGATATGAATGATTCCCGGAAGGTAATTGTGATTGGGGAGAATGTTCGGAAGGCCTTGTTCAAGGAGGAAGATCCGATAGGCAAGTATGTAAAGCTGAATAATGTTCCGTTTAAAGTCATTGGAGTGACCCATGACAAAGCCAGAAATGACGAAAGGACCAATTATATTCCGGTAACTACAGCACAGCGGATTTTCAATGGCGCTGACAGGGTTCACACTTTTGCCATTACTACGAAAATGGTAAAAACTGTTGAAGAGGCCGATTCAATCACTGCTAAAGTGAGGCAAGGTTTGGCAATGCGGCATAAATTTGATCCAAATGACAAAAAGGCCATGGGTTCTTTCAATATGCTGACTGAATATATCCGTACCATGAAAATATTTCAGGCAATCAAAATTTTTGTCTGGATTATTGGTATCGGAACCCTCATTGCCGGGATCGTAGGAGTGAGCAATATCATGTTGATCCTGGTTAAAGAGCGGACCCGAGAGATTGGAATCCGTAAAGCTTTGGGGGCATCACCCGCATCCGTAATCGGTCTGGTTTTGCTCGAATCGATCCTGATCACAACAGTTGCAGGATATCTGGGACTAGTGGTTGGGGTGGGCATTATGGAGGGGATCAATTATGCTCTGGAACAGGCCCTGGCATCAGGGGCCGGAGACGGGATATTTTTTCGCAACCCGACCGTAGATTTTACAACGGCAATTACTTCAATGGTGATTCTGGTTGTTTCCGGTGCATTGGCCGGTTACCTGCCTGCCCGCAAAGCCGCGAATGTGAAACCCATTGAAGCGTTGAGAGATGAGAATTGATAATGAAAGAATTAAGGAATTAAAGAATGAATGGCCAGTTGAAGGCGCAGAGATGATCCTGTGTGATTATCCGGAAAGTTTGTTCGAATTACATTGTTTGCATTAAAATTTTAAGTCATGTTTGATATCGACAGGTGGAATGAAATTTGGAATGCTTTGGCAAAAAACAAGGTCCGGAGTTTGCTCACCGCGTTTGGCGTATTTTGGGGAATCTTCATGCTTATCGTTATGGCCGGTGCAGGAAATGGTCTCGAAAATGGGATAACCGAAGGGATCGCAAAATTTGCCGCCAATTCGGCCTTTTTCTGGAGTGAACAAACCAGCGAACCTTACAAGGGTTTTAAAAGGGGACGATACTGGCATATGGATTCAGAAGATCTTCAGTACCTGAAAGACAATGTGCCTGAAATAGAATATATTACTCCAAAAAATTTCACCGGGCGATTCGGAAACAGTTCAAATGTGATCCGCGATAAAAAAAATGGATCGTTCAATGTCAAAGGGGATTATCCCGATTATGTAAAAATAGACCCTGTAACCGTACTGAAAGGACGATGGATTAATGATATGGATATCCGTGACAAACGAAAAGTGTGTGTTATTGGAGAAAAGGTGTTTGAATCGTTGTTTGATCCGAAAGAGGATCCGCTGGGAAAGTATCTTAAAATTTCAGGGGTCTATTACCAGGTGGTGGGATTAATCAGGGCAGAAACCAGGATCAATATCAATGGAAGAACCGAAGAATCAATATCCTTGCCATTTACAACCATGCTGCAGACCTATAATATGGGAAACCAGGTTCACTTTCTCGCCATTACCGCCCAAAAAGGGATTCCTGTCAGTGTTGTTGAGGATAAAGTAAAGGAATTCATCAAAAAGAGACATTCCATTGCACCTACCGATCTTCAGGCATTGAACAGTGTGAATATCGAAAAGGAGTTTAAGCAGATGAGTGGCCTTTTCCTTGGAATACAGATTCTTACCTGGATTGTTGGTATAGGTACCTTGCTTGCCGGAGTGATCGGGGTAAGCAATATCATGCTGGTGATTATTAAAGAGCGAACCAAGGAGATTGGTGTACAGCGGGCTATCGGAGCAACACCGCGTACAATTATCGGACAAATAATGATGGAAAGCGTTGTGCTGACTACCATCGCCGGATATGTCGGATTATCCATGGGTGTCGGCCTCCTGGAATTAGTTAACAAGATCATAGAAAGTACGGCTGGCCAGGGTGGCGATCGCGCGTTCTTTGCACACCCCGAGGTTAGTCTGACGGTTGCCGTTTCAGCGTTAGTCGTCTTGATTATCGCAGGCCTTTTTGCAGGGATGATTCCTGCTTCAAGGGCTATCCAGATCAAACCTATAGATGCCTTAAGAGAAGAATAAAAGATAAATTAGTATAAATAACAGAATAACTTGGAGTATCATGAAAAAGAATAGTGGAAGTACCCTCAGAAAGATTTTTAAAATTTTCGGGTTCACCCTGCTGGCAGCGGTGTTCATCGGAACACTGGTTTTCCTTTACCAGAAATCACAGAAAAAACCCGATGTTTTCGAGATTCAGACGGCAAAGATTACCAATATCGTCAAGAAAACCGTGGCAACAGGTTCGGTTATCCCCCGCAAGGAGATCGAAATCAAACCTCAGGTTTCGGGGATCGTCGAGGAGATATTTATTGTTGCAGGACAGAAGATAAAAGAGGGTGATGTCCTTGCCAGGGTAAAGATCATCCCAGATATGGTTAACCTGAATGCTGCCGAATCTCGCGTAAACAGGGCGAAACTAAATCTGGAGGATGCCCGGATCGATTTCGACAGGCAGTCGGTACTCTTTGGAAAACAGGTGATCTCGAAAGAGGAGTTTCAAAAGGCTAAGCTGGCCTTCAATTCAGCTAAGGAAGAGATGGAAGCGGCAGATAACAACCTGGAACTGATCCGCAAAGGGGTCACAAAAAGTTCAGCAACAACGACCAATACCCTGATCCGTTCCACCATTCAGGGGATGGTACTTGACGTACCGGTCAAAGAGGGTTTCTCTGTTATTCAGGCGAATACATTTAATGCAGGAACAACCATTGCCATTATTGCAGATATGAACGATATGATTTTCCAGGGCAAGGTGGACGAAACCGAAGTGGGGAAAATTAAGGAGGGGATGAATATCGAATTGACCATCGGAGCTATTGAATCTGAAAAATTTAATGCGGAACTGAAATATATCGCACCTAAAGGAGCAGTCGATAACGGAGCTATTCAGTTTGATATCAAAGCAGATGTAAAGCTCAAGGAAAATCAGTTTATCCGCTCTGGTTACAGTGCAAACGCCAATATTGTCCTTGAAAAACGCGACAGTGTGTTGGCTATTCCCGAAGGATTACTGAAGTTTCAAAAAGATTCTGCCTTTGTTGAAGTGGAGTCACTTCCCCAGAAATTTGATAAGCGGTTCGTTAAAACAGGCATTTCTGACGGGATTAACATTGAGATCATCTCCGGAATTACCAAAACTGACCGGTTGAAAGGACTGCTCGTAGATCCAAAAAAGAAAGTGGCTGATAAAAAATCGTAAAATCCTGAAATAACACCTAAACATTTAATAATTTAGCGAGTCCGCTGATCCTTAAAATTTTCACCTATGATACGGAATATAATTACGATTACTTTTTTACTTCTCGGGGTGCAGCTTACCTCTCTTCAGGCCCAGGACGTTTGGAGCCTCGAGAAGTGTATCAACTATGCCCTGGCAAACAATATTAAAATAAAGCAGGGGGTCATCTCCACACAATATCAGCAGAACCAGTTAAGACAATCCAAATTGTCACGGCTGCCCAACCTCAGCGGGCAGCTATCACAGAATGAGAATTATGGACGATCTCTTACCTATCTGAATACGTATGAAAATGTCAACTCTTCAGAAACTGATGCCGGTTTAGGTACCGTCCTTCCTGTCTTTCAGGGGTTTCAGATTTCAAACAGTATATCTAAACTTAAACTCGATCTGCAGGCCAGTATCGAAGATCTTGCCAAGGCAAAAAGCGATATTTCGGTAAATATTGCCTCCACCTACCTTTCAATACTTTTTGCCAAGGATCTGGTTAAAGTATCGGAGAATCAACTCAGGGTGACTCATCTCCAGATCGCTCAAACCAATGAAAAAGTTGAAGCTGGGAGTCTGGCCAGGGGAAGCCTTCTCGACATTGAAGCGCAAGCCGCAGGTGAGGAACTGGATCTGGTGAACGCCAAAAACCAGCTGCAAATTGCTAAATTATCGCTTTCCCAGTTGCTGGAACTCCCAATCAAAGATAGTTTTGATGTCGAAGTTCCTGTACTTCCTGAGATTTCTGCACAGGCATCCATAGCCACTTCCAATGAGGTTTACAAAGCAGCGTTGGAGAATCGTCCTGAAATCAGAGGGGCAGACTTCCGTTATCAGAGTTCCAAATACCAGTTAAAAATTGCGCAAAGTGCACTTTATCCCAATGTAAGTTTATATGCGAACCTTTACGATAACTATAATAATATGTATACAGATCTTACTGGGAAAAAAATAGATTTTAGCTCCCAGTTAAGTAATAACCAGCGTAAAGGATTTGGAGTACAGATGAATATCCCGATTTTCAGCCGTTTTCAAAATAAGATACAAATCGATAATGCCAGACTTCAGGTTTTGAATATGGGACTGGATCTCGAAAGTGCCAAAAAATTGCTCCGCTCCGATATCGAGACTGCCCAGACCAATGCCATTGCCGCGTTGAACAGGTTTATCTCAAATCAAAAGGCAGTATCCTCAATCAAGGAGGCATTTCGTTATTCAGAAGAAAAATTTAGTGTTGGACTGGTGAATGCCGTAGAATACAATACTGCAAAAACTAAGCTGGCTAAATCGGAATCTGACCTGCTCCAGGCAAAATATGAGTTTATCTTCCGGACCAAGATCCTCGATTTCTACCGTGGCCTTCCACTGAAACTCTAGGTATTATCCTGAATTTTATAATTTCATCTGGGGATTGCAAATCTCATTTACCTCTAAAACCCCGAATGTTTTTATAACCTTCGGGGTTTTACTTTGGAATCAATTGCAAATTACTGAGGTGGCTTCTTCAGGTGAAGTTCAAACCAGATGAACAATCAGCTGACCAGGTAAAATAAATTAGCATAAACAATTTTGACTTCGTGTTCGTTTAGCATTTATGAAACGAACTTCGCAAAATTGTATTTCCCTGCTGCGCTTTTAACCCATTTTATGGTTGCTTTGTCTGTCCGTTTTCTTCGTATTCCGGTTCAATAATATAGTCTTTCCCATACAATGATTCATTCCCGATCAAATGAATCAGACCAGGGTTATTTGCCTCCTTTTCTACGTAAAAGGTGGCAATATCCTGATATGCAGTCTCATTAAGAGCCACGCTAAGGGTAATAGTGTGTAAATTTCCATCGACATTATATCTCACATTGATATAATCTATTTGTCCATCACCATTCAAATCCAGGTTATTAAAATCTGATTGTTCGTCATTCAGATTTTTCTCAAAAATCTCCAGGGTTTCAGATTCCCGAAAAATCTTCATTACAGCAAACAAATTCAGATTATCGCCCGGAAGTCCCAGGGATCCATAGCTATTCTGGACTGCGGTTGAGTCAATATTCGTAGTCATGTCTTGGCCGGACTGTGCCCATGAGATTGCAGGGACCAGACCTATGAGGAAGATTAGAACAAGGATACGGTTCTTCTGCATTTTCTTCAAAATTAAAAGTTGTATACTTAAACTATGGTTACATCTAGCGTTGTCTCTGATTCAGGTTCATCTGCATAAACGTAACCCCTTTCAACGAAACCGAATGATCAAAATTCGGACTAATCTCTTTGGTTTCAGATTTCATGGTCAGTTTACCATTTTCATCATAAGATTCCATGGCAAGAAACATTCCCCCTTCGAAGCCTTCATAGCCGTAGTAAGCACCCATCTCAGTCTTCTGCCAGCCGCGCCTGTCGATTTTCAGATTCGCCTCCTTTGTAAACCAAAGATGTGAATTGGTCTTTTTTTCCGAATCAGTATAGGTATACTCATCGCAGTTGTAACCCGCAATTATCCTGGTATTTCCGGTCTTTGAAAAATTCCCGTGGGCAGTTTTTTGAACCGGCTTATCTCCCTGATTGGCCGCAGCTACATGTTCATCAGGTATGGCGGAAATCATTGCCATGTTACTGCCATTGTTCTTAACCAGAATTATGAAGCACTTGTTTTCTCCGTCCATCACCGTAAATGAATTGACCGGGGTAGTTTTTCCTTTCTCATTGGCAATTGTTTTTGATTCAATGCCAACATCGGAAGAATTGGAGCTGAAATACATATAAAGATCCATATTCATTGTCTCCTTTTTATGGTATGTCTCCATAACCATGTAAAGTCTTGAGGTAAAGCTATATTCATCCTTATGTTTTAAATCTACTTTACCCCCGAATAAATTGGAGAGATTCATCCCGGCTGGCATTTGTCCCTGTTGATTAGGGGACTGTTTACCCTGGTTGAGTTTCGCAATCGAATCATTTGCACTGGTTGTCCCATTCTTCAGCGCGGTGGAATCAGCAGCCTCTTTCGCAGGTCCCTTGGTCAAAGAATTCAGCGCTTTGGAAGCTTTGTTACGGATCAGATTTCCAAACTGTGCGTTGGTGAGCGTTGGTGTAAATAGGATTAAGGCGAGTAGTACGATTAATTTTTGGCTTTTCATAGTCGTGGAGGTTAAAATGTAAAGGCTAAATATAGATAATTTTAATTCAAAGTGCAAATTCCGGATGTGAGCCGATGAATTTTTTTGATGGATAACAAAGACTTCTCTCCGGACGAGGCCATCACAACCCATTAGTGTTAAATTTTTCGATCCTGTAAAAATAAAATAATAATTTGAACCCCCTATAATATTGATATAAAACTTAAAAAAATGCAAAAAAATATCTTTAACCCCCCATAAAATATAATTAAATCAATAATTAAAATGTTTAATTAAACATTTTTCAAAGTGCCTTTGTTATTTTACATGATGGTGGATAGCTTTTGAAGAGAGGTCAGATGATTCTATTTTATGTTGCGAATTCTACCTGATTTTCTCTTAAGGATGTTTGAGCCTCCGATCTGGCAGGTAAAAATCGCGAAAGATGACCGGGAAGAAAGTGTGCTGATTCTTCGAAATTCGTTAAATAATTTATAACAGGAAAGGGGTAATTATGGGTAATGTGGAGATAACATCAATGAAAGCTGCGGATATCAATCACGTTCTTAGTCATATTTATGATACTGTGATTCAAAACCGCGAAGGGGCTCTTGCCGACTACATCCCTGAGCTCGCCAAGGTTGATCCGAATATTTTTGGAATGGCATTGGCCACCAATAATGGGAAAGTCTATTCAATTGGCGATCTGGAAACTACCTTCACAATACAATCGATTTCCAAAGCGCTCAATTACTGCATTGCCCTTGAACTAATGGGTAGTGATGTTGTTTTTGAGCGGGTTGGGGTAGAACCCAGTGGTGATCGGTTTAATGCTATCGAATTCGATCCCCGCACCCTCCGCCCCTATAATCCCATGGTTAATGCAGGTGCAATTACTATAGCAGGATTATTATACGATCGGTTGGGCAGTGAGGCTTATGAATACATTTTAGATCGCTTCTCACAGGCTGCAGGCCGGCAACTGGAACTTCACGAAGGGGTTTATCGTTCTGAATTGTTGACAGGTCACAGAAACAGGGCCATCGGCCATTTACTTCTTAGTGCTCAGGCTATTGAAGAGCCTGTGGATGCAGCCCTTGATCTTTATTTCCGCCAATGCTCCATTAGTGTCAACGCTATGGATCTTGCGGTAATCGGAGCAACCTTTGCAAATCTTGGTCAAAATCCCATTACCGGCCGGCAGGTATTCGACATGACGGCGGTGCGCAACACATTATCTGTAATGTTTACCTGCGGGATGTATGACTATTCAGGAAACTGGGCCTACGATGTAGGGCTGCCGGCCAAAAGTGGAGTCGGTGGAGGAATTCTTGGCATTGTAAACCGGCAACTTGGAATCGGAACTTTTTCACCCCGTCTGGATACCAATGGTAACTCGGTTCGTGGACTTGCCAGCTTTAAGATTCTCTCCGATGAGTTTGGATTACATGCCTTTGATCCTACCAACAGAGGATCGGGTTTAGTCTCACACTTTTTCGATCATTAGAGATGATTTTTCGTTTTTGGAAGATATTTATAATAGCAAAGGTTTCATTTTAAGTGAAGCCTTTGCTATTTATATATCCTCCCCACGGAATTGTATTCCTTTAAATTTCTGATAAATGCGGTGATCTGGGAATTTAGATTCCGGAAGAATCAGAACTTTTTTGTCGCTTGTGTGTATTCTTCTTAATTAAAATCTTACGAACCAATTATTCCATTTATGAGCAGTAAATCAACAAAAGGGATTTGGAAAGTAATTACGGCTTCCTCCCTGGGTACAATGATTGAGTGGTATGACTTCTACATTTTTGGGAGTCTGGCTGTTGTTTTATCCACTAAATTCTTTCCAACTGACAATCCATCAGCGGCTTTCTTGTCTACATTGGCTACTTTTGCGGCCGGCTTTGTGGTCCGTCCCTTTGGAGCACTTTTCTTTGGAAGATTGGGAGACCTTATCGGGAGAAAGTATACGTTTATGGTAACACTGCTGATAATGGGAGGGGCGACGTTTTTGATCGGATGTATCCCAAGTTATAAAACCATTGGTTTCCTGGCCCCATTATTGGTATTACTTTTAAGATTACTTCAGGGTCTTGCTTTAGGGGGAGAATATGGTGGTGCTGCGACCTATGTGGCAGAACATGCTCCAAAAAATCAGAAAGGGTACTGGACATCGTGGATACAGACTACAGCCACTGCCGGTTTACTGGTGTCCCTAATGGTGATTCTTTTGACAAAGGGAATCCTGTCCAAAGAAGCTTTTGAGGAGTGGGGGTGGAGAGTCCCGTTCTGGATTTCAATCATTATGGTAGTGATCTCTTATCTGATTCGCAAAAACATGGCAGAATCACCAGTTTTTGCCAAGGCAAAACTTGAAGGGAAGACCTCAGTAAATCCAATAAAAGAGAGTTTCAATAACCGGTTTAACCTTAAATTTGTTTTATTGGCTTTATTCGGCGCCACAATGGGACAGGGAGTTGTGTGGTATACCGGACAGTTTTATGCGATGAGCTTTATGAAAACCGTACAAAACATCGACTCTTCACAGGTTGATACACTATTAGGTATTGCCCTGTTAATCGGGACTCCCTTCTTCGTCGTATTTGGATGGCTGAGTGATAGAATTGGCCGTAAATCAATCATGATGACCGGCCTGTTACTGGCTGTTTTTTTTTACCGGCCAATTTACCGGCAGATGTATGCACTTACAGATTCCAAAGCGATGAAAGAAGGTGGAAATATCTTAGTTCCTGAAAGCTGTAAAGCGGTAGGTTCACCGGTGGCTCGAATTCTCACAGAAGCTGACAAAGCGGACCCGGCAATTAAAAATACGAGGGTATTTATTGAATCAAAATCTGATTCAACGTTCGCAAGTGGTGCTAAATTTCATTATACCAAAACAGATACTTTATACCTGGCAAAGGAATTGGCCTATGATTCTAAAAGTAACGCGGCTTGCGAAATCTGGTTAAAATATGATACCGACGACTCAGCTGGTGCCGTGATTCATCACAAAGTGAAAATTAAAAACAGTTTAAAAGCCAGGGATTCCACCACAAAAACAGATACACTCGAAACTGTGTCACTTCGGCAATATCAGGATGGAAGCACAACCCATAAATCTCACCAACACGGCATTAGTACCAGGGCCAATATTATTGTTATCAAGGATATTGCCAGTGATGTCAAATGGTATTTGGTATTTTTAGTATTCGTTCAGGTCCTGTTTGTGACAATGGTTTATGGACCGATCGCCGCATTCCTGGTTGAGATGTTTCCGGTAAAGATCAGGTATACCTCAATGTCATTGCCCTATCACGTGGGTAATGGAATCTTTGGAGGATTGTTACCCGCTATCTCCACCTATTTTGTAACAACGGCTAAAAGCATCGGAAATCCCGAGTTCTATCTCGAAGGATTATGGTATCCGATTGGAATTGCAGCGGTATGTTTTATCATTGGAATGATTTATATCGATCGGAAAATTAATACACTTCACGACTAACCCCTCTGTTATGAATAAATTAAAAAAATATTTGGGATTTGTCTGGATTCTGCTGGCAATGGCAGTTTCCTACTATTTCATAGGAATCTTTGGAAGCAAATTAACTTCGGGCAAACAGGATGATCTGGTTTTTGGCATCATAATATTTTTCATTCTGTTGCCTTTGATTGTTACCGGATTAGCTATCTTTGGCTGGTACGCATTGACGGATGAATACGAGGATTAAAATTCAAATCGTATCTTTGATTTTTAGAATCGTGAATGGGTCAATTATTTCTATTATTTTGATATTCAGTAGTGCGGTCTAAACAATGAACGTATGCGTATTTTACATATTCTTCATATCCAATAATACTGCCCGGCTAAAAAACACTTTCGGTCTTGCTTTAATTTCAAATCCCATAATTTTGACTTCATCAATCATTTCTTCAAACGATTTTTTTGAAACATGGATCTTAGGTTCAATAATAAAGATTTGTCCATTGTGCTTTAAAATTGATTTCAGTTCCTTAAAAAGTGTCCTTTGATTTGGAACCTCATGAATCATATAGAAAGCGAAAACAAAATCAACTTTTTCAGTTACTCCAATCCTGTCTTCCTGACATTTGTGTAATTCAATTCTCAGCTCTAATTCTGTTCCATCAATCTTTTTAAATACTTTTTCAAGCATTCCCCTTTGCAAATCTGCCGCAATAACTTTTCCCGTTTCAAAAACCATTTTCGCAATTTCAACGGAGAAGAAGCCTGGTCCGCAGCCTAAATCAAGGACCGTCATTCCTTTCTTAATGTATGGCTTTAATATTTTCTGTGGGTTTTGTAAAAATCTCCGTATAGAATTATCAAGTCCTCCTGCATTTTCAACAGGACAAATTCTTTGGGTTTCTGTTTGGCTCATGGTCGATAATTTATTTTCAGGTGCAAGTTATCGAAAAGAGATTTTATCTTTTTTCACCGCCAGGGCTCAGTGGCATGACTGGCTATCTCTTAGTGCTTATGTTAAGTATTTATGTAAGATATGTTAAGTCAAAACAAACTAATAATATAATTGAGAGGATCGAATTAAAAGGTTCATAGCCCAAACATTTTTAATATTTCATTTGGATTTGATTCTTTGCGTAAAGATAATTCATTAAAATAGGTTTTAGTTATATGTCCTTGAGAAAGAGCATATTCAAGA
>Ga0316219_1001686_pt1 | contig 22607 bp, 17 predicted proteins | sample TBH18003PmetaG_FD_203635 | JGI IMG/M metagenome (GOLD analysis project Ga0316219, IMG submission 203635) | Freshwater microbial communities from Trout Bog Lake, Wisconsin, USA - TBH18003P | ecosystem: Environmental > Aquatic > Freshwater > Lake > Hypolimnion/Profundal zone | place: USA... | reverse complement strand
GTCATAAATAGTGTCGGGTGCTATGTTGTATAGTATCTATACAATATTGGCCGGAGGAGGTCAACAAAACAAGGTCCTTTTCACTTTTTACCGAAAACCCCCGAGATTGAGTCTGTCACCCTCGTGCCTTCCCGCCCGCCGCTTTGGCTTGCGCTGGGCTTGGCAGTGGGAGGATATTGAGCCACAAACCGATTGCGATCTAAACCAGAACCGAAGAAAGCCAATGAAGTTACACTTTTACGGACACGCCTGTTTCGCGGTAGAAACCGCTGGCAAGACGCTGCTGTTCGACCCGTTCATTTCGGGGAATGAACTGGCGCGAGGTGTGGATCTGAACAAAGTGCCCGCCGACTACATCCTGGTCACGCACGGCCACTACGACCATGTCGCGGACGCCGCCGCCATTGCCCGGCGGACCCAGGCCACGGTGATTGCGAGTTTTGAAGTCGCCACCTGGCTGGAAAAGCAGGGCGTCGCCAAGACCCATTCGATGAACCACGGCGGCGCTTTCACCTTCGAGTTCGGTCGCGTCAAGTTCGTCAACGCGATCCACTCCAGCAGCCTGCCGGACGGCTCCTACGGCGGCAACCCGGGCGGGTTTGTCATCGAAAGCAAAGCGGGCAATTTCTATTACTCCGGCGATAGCGCCCTGACGCTGGACATGAAGCTCATCGGCGAAGCCACCCGACTGGACTTCGCCGTGTTCCCCATCGGAGATAATTACACTATGGGGATCGAGGACGCTATCAGGGCCGCCGAGTTCGTGAGGTGCGACCAGATTTTAGGTCTGCATTACAACACCTTCCCCGTCATTCAAATCGATCCGCTAGAGGCCCAGGCCCGGTTCAAGGCCACGGGAAAGCAACTATACCTGCTCCAACCGGGAGACAGCCGGGAATTTTGATCCGAGCGCCGCTTTTTCGCCGCTGGCGGGGATGTGGAGGCCACCCTGGAAAAGCTCACCACCGGCCATGACAACAACACCTCGGTCCGGGGCCTAGGCGATGGGAGTGTCGTGACGGAGTTTGGCGCCCACCGTGGAGGCAACCGGAACAACACCGTCTGTTTTCTACGGCTCCGGTCGTTGAGCGACAGCAACCAGATGTGGACCGTGGCCACGGAGGAAGCGAGTGATGCCACGGGCAACCGCATCCACAATACCAGCCTCGGCTGGGGTGGCATTACCGACGGCTATTTCACCTTCGAGCCGGGACTCTGGACCAACGAAGCGGCCTGGAAAATCAAATGCGATCTCAAACGGGTGAAGGGTTTTGCCCCGGACGAGACGATCACCTTTCGGGAGGTGCCGTTGGGCAGCGTGGGGGCCACGAACCGGCTCGGTCGAACCCTTCAAGTCAACACCGTGTCGCTGACGCTAGCCGAGGTTTGCCGCCAACTGCCCGCCACCAACTCGATGTCCTGGTCCTCGGCAGATTCCACCAGGATGCACCTGGTGGTCAACGGACTGACCAACGGGCTGCATCTGGACTTGGTTTCCGCCCGCGCGGACAACGGCACGAACCTGGACTGCGTTTCCTGGTCCAGCGGCGGCGCTGTCCGGGACTATTTCTTCCGCAACGTTCCGACCGAAGCCCGAACGGCCAGTTTCACCTTCGCGGTACAGTCCGGCCGTTGGGTGGAATTCACCGCGAAACCCGAGACCGGCCCGACCCGCCTATTAAGAAATCATTGACCGCCAAAAATCCGCCCTTGACCCCAGTGGCGAGGCTTGTTAGCTTGCGCGGCCCGTGAGATGACGGGAGTTTATGCGACACACCATATCCGTGTTAGTGGAAAACAAATTCGGCGTGCTGACCCGCGTGGCGGGGCTGTTCAGCGGGCGGGGCTACAATATCGACACACTCAACGTGGCGCCAACGGCGGACCCGACGGCCTCGCGCATGACGATCGTCACGCGCGGCGACGACGCCACTGTGGACCAAATCGTCAAGCAACTCAACAAACTGGCCGACGTGATGAAGGTTCAAGACTTCCGCGAAGGCGAGTATGTCGACCGCGAGTTGGTACTGGTCAAGGTTTCCGTCGAGTCCAAGACCCGCGCCGAGGTGATGCAGATTACCGACATCTTCCGCGCCAAAATCGTGGACGTTCAACCCAAGACACTCACCATTGAAGTGACGGGCGACGAGAGCAAGGTGGAGAAGTTCTTGAACCTGATGAAGAGCTTCGGGATCATCGACCTGACCCGCACCGGCAAGGTGGCGTTACCCCGCAACTAGGCACCATGTTACGCGGCAGGACGCAGCCGAGCCTGGATCGAGGGCGACTGTTCCGCCAACCAGTATTTGAATTGACGCGCCGGAAAGCGCGGCTAGAATGACGGACTAACTTGTAGAAAAAAACAATATGGCAATTATTAATTTCGGCGGCACAGAAGAAAAGGTTGTGACGCGCAAAGAGTTTCCGATGACCAAAGCGCGCAAGGTGCTCAAGAAAGAGACCATCGCGATTATCGGTTACGGCGTGCAGGGGCCGGCGCAGTCGCTGAACCTGCGTGACAACGGCTTCAATGTCATTATCGGCCAGGCGAGCTCGTTCAAACGGGACTGGGACCGCGCCGTTAAAGACGGGTGGGTGCCCGGCAAGACGCTGTTCGAGATCGACGAGGCGGTGCGGCGAGGCACGATCATCCAAATGCTCGTGTCCGACGCGGCCCAGCGGACCATTTGGCCCGTGGTCAAGGCGAACCTCAAACCCGGCGACGCCCTGTATTTCTCGCACGGTTTCTCGATCGCCTACCGGAAGCAGACGGGAGTCGTGCCCCCGGCCGACGTGGACGTCATCATGGTGGCGCCCAAGGGATCGGGGACTTCGGTTCGCCGGAACTTCCTCACCGGCGCCGGCATCAACTCCAGCTTCGCCGTGAGCCAGGACGCCACCGGCCGCGCTGAGGAGCGCTGCATGGCCGTCGGCATTGGCATCGGCTCGGGTTACCTCTTCCCGACCACGTTTGAGCATGAAGTCTTCAGCGACCTGACCGGAGAGCGCGGGGTGCTCATGGGGGCGCTGGCGGGCATCATGGACGCGCAGTATGAGGTACTCCGCGCCCACGGCCATTCGCCCAGCGAAGCCTTCAATGAAACGGTCGAGGAATTGACCCAAAGCCTGATCCGGCTGGTAGACGAGAACGGGATGGATTGGATGTACGCCAACTGCTCGGCCACCGCCCAACGCGGCGCCCTGGACTGGCGGCCGCGGTTCAAGAAGGCCGTGCTCCCGGTGTTCAAGGAACTGTACCAACGGGTCAAGACCGGCAAGGAATGCGCGCGCGTGCTCTCCGCGTGTGGCAAGCCCGATTACCAGGTGCAACTGGGGAAGGAACTTGCCGAGATTGGCAACTCAGAGATGTGGCAGGCCGGCAAAGCCGTCCGCGCACTTCGTCCCAAGGAACCCGCCCGCGCCATTGTGGCCGGCACCAAGGGCGTTGGCGGTCGCGCCACCAACTAGCGGCCCCCGGGATCAACCCGGCTAAGACATGTTCTTCGGCGGCACGGGCATCAGGCCCGTGCCGTTTTGGCGTGTTGAGGCAAGATACTCTAGCTTTAGTTTGAGGCGGTTGCTCGCTCAGTATTGGGCCGTTCACGGCGGGTGCGCCAAGCCAAGACCAGCGCCCCCACCATCACGAGCGAGACGGTACCCGGCTCAGGGACCTGCGTGAAGAAACCACGGATCTCCCCACCCGGCACCACCGTGGTGTGAATATTCAGGTAGGCCGTGCCACTCTCCATAGCGCTTATGAGAGCCGTTTCCGCGCCAGCCGTCGTTCCTCCATGGGCAGTGATGTAACTGGAGTTGTAGCTCGAACTGGCGGTCAAATCGAGCGTGTTGGAATAACTGCCGCTGGTGACCCCGAGAGGAAAGCCAACAAAGTACGGAGTGGTGGTGGCGACGCCCGCCGTGCCCGCCCCGGGGGACGTCGTCGCCGCGTGAATGTGCGAGGCGGTGGTGGTTCCCAGCAAACCACTGAACTGAACTTCGATTTGCAGGGTCTGAGTGTTGTCGTCGAAGATGGCCTGGGCAAATCCCGTGCCCGGTGAGGCATTGGGCGGAGATTCCGCGGGGCCGGATAGGTCGGCGTCGAACGTAAGGAGGCCTTGGCCGAACGCTGCTCTTACCGAACAAACCACGAGCGCCGCCAGAAGCATGGTCGTTTTTTTCATATCTGGTTCAAGTCATTTACCCGTCGAGTGCTGTCTTATTTTCATTATAATGTTCCATCATATTCTTGTCAACTTGGCCATCCCGCCGCCGCCCGCCATTAACCTCGAACTCGACAGCGCTGCACCCTTCCATTACCCTGCGGGCCATGATTCAACGGTACTCACGGCCCGCGATGCGGGACATTTGGAGCGAACAGCGGAAGCTGGAGATCTGGCTGCGGATCGAGTTGCTGGCCAGCGAGGCGCTGTGCGGCGAGGGTTTGGTCCCCAAGCGCGATTTTGAGCAGATGAAGGCTCAGGCGGCTTTCTCGGTCGATCGGTGCAAGGAACTGGAACGGACGCTCAATCACGATGTGATCGCGTTCACGACCAACGTGAGCGAGAATATCGGCGCCCCCGCCAGCCGCTGGCTCCATTTCGGTCTGACCAGCAGCGACATCGTGGATACGGCGTTCGCGGTGCAGATGGTGGAGTCGGCAGACATCCTCATTGAGGATGTCCGGGCCTTGCGCGAAGTCGTCGCCGCCAAAGCGCACGCGTATCAATTCACGCCGATGATCGGCCGGAGCCACGGCATTCACGCGGAGCCCACCACGTTCGGGCTGAAGATGGCGCTCATGTATGATGAATTCGGACGGGCGCTGGAAAGGCTCCAAGCGACCCGAGTACGGGTGGCCGTGGGCAAACTCTCGGGTGCGGTGGGGACCAGCGCCCATCTGTCGCCCAAGATCGAAGCGGCCGTTTGCCGGGCGCTAGGCCTGAAACCAGCCCTGATTGCCACCCAAGTCATCCAGCGCGATATCCATGCCGAGTTTATCGCCACGCTAGCCCTGGTCGGCGCGAGCATCGAACGGTGGGCGACCGAGTTCCGGCATCTCCAGCGAACCGAGGTGCTGGAGGCGGAGGAGTTTTTCGCGCGCGGGCAGAAGGGCTCGAGCGCCATGCCGCACAAGCGCAACCCGATCACCGGTGAGCGGCTCTGCGGCCTGGCCCGCGTGCTGCGCGGCAACGCCGTCGCCGCCCTGGAAAATGTAGCCCTCTGGCACGAGCGCGACATCAGCCACAGTTCGGTCGAGCGGGTCATCTTCCCCGATTCCTGCACCTTGCTCGATTACATGCTGGTGACGCTGGCCAAGCTCACCGAGGGGCTGATCGTTTATCCGGAGAATATGAAGCGGAACCTGGGACTATCCCTGGGGATGTGGAATTCGCAAACGGTCCTGCTGGCCTTGATCCGGAAGGGCCTGACCCGGGAAGAGTCCTACGACCTGGTCCAGCGCAACGCGATGCTCACCTGGCAAGCCAAGCATGCAGGCCGAGAGAACGTTGATTTTCTGGCTCAGCTCAAGTCCGACCGCGAGGTGGCGTGTCATTTCGCCCCCGGCGAACTGGAGAAGCTCTGCTCCCTGGAATTCCACTTCAAGGAGGTTAAGACCCGTTTCCGCAAGCTGGGGATTTAAGCGATCAGCCGGGTCACCAACTCGCCGGCGACGTCGGTGAGGCGGAAATCGCGGCCTTGAAACCGGTAGGTGAGCTTGGTGTGATCGAACCCCAGCAGGTGCAGGATGGTCGCGTGCAAATCATGGACATGGACTTTGTCCTGGGTAACGTGGAATCCGAGTTCATCGGTTTGACCGAGGGAGATGCCGGGTTTGATGCCGCCGCCCGCCAGCCACATGGTGAAGGCCTGGGGATGATGGTCGCGGCCGAGTTTGCGGCCCGCTTCGGCATTGCTCTCCACCATCGGAGTGCGTCCGAACTCCCCGCCCCAGATGACGAGTGTGTCGGCGAGTAAACCCCGTTGCTTGAGGTCGCGGATGAGGGCGGCGCTGGCCTGGTCGGTCTTGCCGGCCTGATCCAAGACGCCGCTGTGGACCTCGCTGTGGTGATCCCACCCCTCGTGGAAGAGTTGCACAAACCGGACGCCGCGCTCGATGAGGCGCCGGGCCAAAAGGCAGTTCATCGCAAAGGACGGTTTTCCCGGTTCGGCTCCATAAGCTTTTAACGTCTCGGGAGATTCCTTGGAAATATCGATGAGTTCGGGCCCGCTCGACTGCATGCGGTAGGCCATCTCGAAAGAACTGATCCGGGTAGCGATCTCGGGGTCGCCCAGGGTGGCCAGGCGGGTTTGATTGAGTTCTTTGATGAGATCCAACGTGCGGCGCTGCATCCGGTCGGTAATTCCGGCCGGGTTGGAGAGAAACAGGAGCGGATCACCCGTCTTGCGGAAGGGGACGCCCTGGTAGACGGAGGGCAGGAAACCACTGCCATAAAGCGAAGCCCCGCCGCTGAGCCCGCCGGCGGAGTTGAGCACCACAAAGCCGGGGAGGTTCTGCGCTTCGCTGCCGAGTCCGTAGAGTGTCCAGGAACCGAAGCAGGGCCGTCCGAACTGGGAGGAACCGGTTTGCATCAGCATTTGCGCGGGGGCGTGGTTGAAAGCGTCCGTGGTCATCGATTTGACCAAAGCAATGTCATCCGCCACGCCCGCGAGATGGGGCAGCGCCTCGGAAAGTTCCGCGCCGGATTGTCCGTGTTTCGCGAATTTGAACTCGCTGGCGTAGAGGGCCGCGTCCGGCCGGATGAACGCGTAATTCTGGCCCTTCACCACCTCCGCAGGGACCGGCCGGCCGTTGTACTTGCCCAGCGTCGGCTTATAGTCAAAGAGGTCCAACTGGCTGGGAGCGCCTCCCATGAAGAGGTAGATGACGCGGTTGGCCTTGGGTTTGAAGTGGGGCAGTCTGGGCGCCAGCGGATTGGCGCGCTTGGGCAGACTAGCTCCCGCCGCCTGGTCCACGCCCAGGAGTGAGGCCAATGCCATCGACCCCAGGCCCAGGCCGCATTGTCGAAAGAACCATCGGCGGCTCAACATTTTGGCGTATTCGGAACGGAGCTCTGCATTCATAAATCGAGACGGATTACGCCGGCGTCAATCCAAAGAGGCAAATTCCCGGCTCGGAATTGCGCCGAGTCCGTCGTCCGTCGGCGACTACTGGATTGGTGGCGATAGTTCATTCCCTGGTAATCGTTTCATCCAGGTTGAGCACCACCCGGCTGACCATGGCCCAAGCGGCGAGCTTGTGCAGGTTGACTTCAGGCGGGAGTTGTTTTGGATCCGGTACGGCGACGGTGATAGCGGTGGCGGTGCGGTCCTCGAAATAGCGGTATTGTTCGTCCCAGAAGGCGAGCAAACGGCGGCGTTCCTCGAAGGTGGGCAAGCGCGCGGTACAAAGCTGGAAAAGGAAACCGGCGCGGGCCGAGTTGTCCGGGCCGGACTCCTTCATGACGCGGAGCGCCAGGGCTTGTGCGGCAGTAGCAAAGACCGTTTCATTGAGCGTGGCCAGGGCCTGCAAGGGAGTGTTCGAGCGAACCCGGCGCGGACAAGAGGTTTCACCAGTGGGCGCATCGAACGCCACCAAGGAGGGAAATGGGAGGCTGCGCTTCCAGAACGTGTAGAGTCCCCGGCGGAAGCGGCCAGAGCCCTGGGTCTCCGGCCAGGAAAACCCACCGTAAACGGTATCCCCCACGCTCCCGGGGATGGGGGGATAAATGCTGGGTCCACCAATCTGGGGGTTGAGCAGACCGCTGGCGGCGAGGGCGATGTCCTGAACCACCTCGCCTTCGACACGCAGGCGGGGAGCGCGAGCCAGCAGGCGATTGTAAGGGTCGCGGGCATAGAGGTCGGGGGTGACGCGGGAGGCCTGCCGGTAGGCGGCGGAAGTGACGATGAGCCGGTGCATCGGCTTGAGGCGCCAGCCGGAATCAATGAACTCGCGGGCCAACCAGTCAAGGAGTTCGGGATGCGATGGGCGGTCGGCCCGCGTGCCGAAATCCTCGGGAGTGGCCACCAAGCCCTGTCCGAAGTACTCGAGCCAGAGACGATTGACCGCCGCGCGCGCGGTGGTGGGATGGCGCGGATCGACGATCCACTTGGCCAAGCCGAGGCGATTGAGAGGGGTGCCCTCGGCCAGCGGCGGCAGGACAGCCGGCACGGCGGGTTCGACCCGCTGGGCCGGGCGGAGGCGATCCCCGCGTTTGAACAGATGCGTGACCCGCGGTTGCGGGCGGGCCTGGAGGGCGAGGGTGGTGGGCGGGTAAGGCCAGTTGGTCCAGGCGGACCTGAGCTGTTGGTTCAGGGCCGCGAACCCAGGGTCGTTTCGGCAAAACGCGCTGAAGAGGTCGCGCTTTTGTTCCGAAGAACGTTGGTCGGGCGCGATGGCCAGAGTGCGCCGTTGATTCGCAGAGAGGGGATCGACCTGGAGCGGTGCCCTATGGGTGGTCAGACTCAGGCGCAGGCACCCCAGCATGTGGCCTTCGAGCTTGCTCTGGCCGTCGAAACTCTCGTGCAGGGTGAAGAGCAGGCGCGAACCCCCCGCAAACCCGACGGGGGAGTCGGCCTCAAAGACGGCCCAGTGGGACTGATTGCGCCGATCCGGCGTCAAGGCCGGCACCCAGCCGCCCTGATCGGTGTTGCCATCAATGGCCTTGGCTACTCCGAATCCAGGTTCCTCCTGGTCGGACAAGGCGCGTTTGAACCGGATCTGGTTGGTCACGATTGGATGGAGAAGCGGGCTGGCCTCGACGGTGAATTCCTTGAGGAGGAAGGTCCCTTTGCCAGTTAAGCCCGGTCCGCCATAGACCAGGTTTGGATTGGCGAGCGCTTCGAGGCGGAAGCCAGTAATGTTCGTCAGTTGGGTCTCGACCCAGACCCGCATCACGCTGCCCGGTTGCAGGTCCCCCCCACCAAGGAGCGAACGATCATCCTGTTTCTCGAATTTGGTGGCGAAATTCTGCCACTCGGTCGGGTCCAGCACCTGCCAGTCGCCCACCGCATCGGCCAGGCCTTGTTCCCAGGCTGCCATCCGCTCTGGCAGGTCTTTGGTCTCGACGATGGCGTTATCCTGCAGGGCCTGGACCCGGCCAAGAATCTGCTCACGCTGCCGTTGCTGTTCCGCACTCGGCACTTCGAGGAAAGCCTCGTCGTCGCTGTTCAGGAAAGCATAGAGCTGGTAATACTCCTGTTGTGTAAACGGATCGTATTTGTGGTCGTGGCATTGGCAGCAGTTAATGGTAAGGCCGAGCAAGGACTTTCCCAAAGTATCCATGCGATCGATCAGGGCTTCGACGCGAAACTGTTCCGGTTCGATACCGCCTTCCTGGTTGAGCATCGAATTGCGGAGAAACCCCGTCGCGACGCGCTGGTCGAGCGTCGCGTTCGGAAGGAGGTCGCCTGCCAGCTGCTCGATGGCGAATTGATCAAACGGCAGATCCCGGTTGAACGCTTGGATGACCCAATCACGGTAGGGCCAGATCGAACGGGGCCGGTCTTTTTCGTAGCCGTTGGTATCCGCGTAGCGCGCCAGGTCGAGCCAATGCCGTGCCCAGCGTTCACCGTAATGCGGGGAGGCCAACAACCGGTCCACGACCCGCTCATAGGCTCCGGGTCGCTTATCCTCCAGAAAGGAGCGGACTTCCGCCACGGTCGGCGGCAAGCCGATGAGGTCCAGGCTCAACCGCCGAATCAGGGTGGTTCGGTCAGCCTCGGGCGAAGGGTTGAGCTTGTCCTTTTCGAGCCGGGCGAGGATGAAATGGTCGATGGGATTACGAGGCCAGGCGCGGTTCTTAGTGGGAGGCACGGGCGGACGGCTTGGAGTTTGGAACGCCCAGTGGCGGCGATTGGCAAGCGAGTCAGTCGCCACCTCTGCGGTTCGCGACGGGTTGGGCGCCGAACCGTCCGAGGCCTTAAGGGTCAGTCCCTCCGGCCAAAGGGCACCCTGGTCGATCCAAGCCCGAAGGAGGCCGACCTGCTCCGGCGTCAGCGGGACCCCCCTGCCTTCCGGAGGCATCTCGGAATCGGGAACCAACCGGGCGGTAAAATGGACGATCGGACTCTTGGCGCTTTCGCCAGGAAGCAGGTCAGGCCCATTTTCACCGCCTTGGAGCGCGTGCTCCCGAGTATCGAGCCGCAACTGACTTTTCGCCGTTTGGGGGCCGTGACAGCCCAGGCAAGCGTTTTCGAGGATCGGCTGGAGATCGCGGATAAAATCCACCCGGTGCGTAGCCGCGGCCGGCAGCAGGGCCGGATCCACTTGGGCCGTCCAGGCTCGTGCGCCCCCCAGGGCGACGAGACAAAGCAAAACGAGCGGCAGGGAGAGGACGAGCAGATGCCGGCGGCGCGGAGCCGTCCGGGACCGGTCAAGAGCGGGGTTCATGACGGGAGGGGCGATTTCCACGAGCCGTCTTAGCGGCTTAGCGGCCTCGTTCGTGGCTTCGTGCTGGCAATTCATCAACCGGGCTATCGCACAGAACATCATGCAAGTGCGGTCAACCTGCAAGCAGTCAATGCAGCTTGATCGGTTGATAACGGAGTCTTACCCACCGAAGGTGGGTGACCAGAGCGCATCCTGCACTACCGGACCAGGGGGAGCAGGTTCGAAACACCCAGCCACGGTACTTCGGTGCTTTGGGTTGGGTGCGTCGAGTGCCGGACGATAAATGCGGCTTGTTTTTTGAGGCCTGCCGTAGCAAAGTGCAACCTGGATGAAACGAACATTTGACGCTGGAACGGCCACCACCTCCGCATCGAGAACTGTGCGCCTCAGGAGCGCTTTGGCCGGGGGGGTGCTGGCGATGCTGTTATTGCTGCCCCCCGCCGCGCAGGCGCAATTCACCTACACCACTAATAGCGGCGCTGTCACGATCACGGGCTATTCGGGACCGGCTGGCTCCGTGACGATTCCCGGCAAGGTGGGCGATCTGCCGGTGGTGAGCCTCGGGGTCTATGCCTTTTCCTATAACGCCGGTGTGACATCGGTAGTGATCACCAACATGGTCACGAGCATCGGGGACTACGCGTTCCAGGGATGCAGCGGCCTCACCAATGTCGCTTTTTCCGACAGCCTGACCAACCTGGGAAGTTGGGCCTTCCAAGCTTGCAGCAGCTTGCCGAACGTGACTCTACCCAAATCGCTTACCAACCTAGGGAACGGTTCGTTCGTCTCCTGCTCCAGCCTGGTCGCCATCGCCGTAGACCCGCTCAATCCCGCTTATAGCGGTCAAGACGGTGTCTTATTCGACAAACCTCAGGCCACCCTCATCCAATATCCCGGCGGGAAGGCCGGGAGCTACCTGGTACCAGCGAGCGTGACGAACATTGGCGGCGGATCGTTTGAATACTGCTCCCGGTTGTCAGGAATTACCCTCGCCAACGTGACCAGCATCGGGAGTTGGGCCTTTGCGGCTTGCCCCGGCTTGACCAACGTCGCCATTCCCAACAGCGTCACCACCATCGGCGACCGGGCGTTCGATGCTTGCACCAGCCTGGTTGGCGTCACGTTCGGCACCAACCTCACCAGCCTCGGGAATTGGGCGTTTTCCGCCTGCACCGTTTTGACCAACGTGACGCTGCCCAATGGGGTCACCAGTATTGGCGGCTTTGCCTTCGGATGGTGCGCTGGTCTTACCGGCATAGCGATTCCCAGCAGTGTCACCAACCTGGGAACCGCACCCTTCGCCGTCTGCTCCAACCTGTTGGCGTTCACCGTGGATCCGCACAATCCGGCGTTCAGCAGTGGGAATGGCGTTTTGTTCGACAAAAGCCAAACCACACTGCTGGAATGCCCTGCGGGAAAGGCTGGGAGCTACACCATCCCCTACAGCGTGACCACGATCGGGGACAGCGCCTTTCAGTCCTGCGCCCGTCTCACCGGTATCACGCTTGGCACCAATGTCGTGAGCATCGGAAACGGCACGTTCGAATACTGCTCCGGCCTGACGGGCTTGACGATTCCCAACAGCGTGAGGGCCATTGGGGCCAACGCCTTTAATTCCTGTACCGGGCTGAAAACCGTGTTGGTGGGCAGTGGTGTCACAAACCTTGGGGACTTCGCTTTCTACAATTGTGACAATCTGGCGGGGGTCTATTTCAAGGGTAACAGTCCCGGCGTCGGTTCGTCTGCGTTTTATCCGGACAACCTGGGGATCGCCTATTACCTGCCAGGGACGACCAACTGGGGTTCGACGTTCGGCGGCCTGCCGACGGAGTTGTGGAATCCGCGGGCGCAACCGGGCGCGAACTTTGGAGTGCGAACCAATCGGTTCGGGTTCACCATCACGGGCACGACCAACCTCGCCTTGGTGGTAGAGGCCTCCACCAACCTAGCCAATCCCGTTTGGGTCCCGGTCGGAACGAACATGCTAACTGGTGGTTCAGCCTATTTTAGCGACCCCCAATGGACCAATCACTCGCGCGGCTTCTATCGCTTCCGGTCGCCGTGAGGCGGGGCGGTTCCTCAGCAGCATGAACCGCATTCGCCTCCTTTCCGAGCAGGTGGCCAATCAAATCGCCGCCGGCGAGGTGATCGAGCGTCCGGCGAGCGTGGTCAAGGAACTGGTGGAGAACTCCCTTGATGCCCAGGCGGGGCGGGTCACCGTCGAGATCCAGTCGGGGGGGAGGAGTTTGGTGCGCGTCACGGACGATGGTTTGGGGATGAGCCGCGACGATGCGTTGCTCTGCCTGGAGCGGCACGCAACCAGCAAGATTCAACGTGCCGAGGATCTCGCGGCGATCGCCACGATGGGCTTCCGCGGAGAAGCCCTCCCCAGCATCGCCAGCGTCAGCCGTTTTCTACTCACCACACGGGAGCGTGACAACGAAACCCCGGAGGGCACTCGCATCGTCATCGGCGCCGGGAAGATCCTCGAAGTCCAGGCGGCCGGCGGCCCGCCAGGCACTACTATCGAGGTCCGCCAGCTTTTCTTCAACCTTCCCGCCCGGCGCAAATTCCTGCGCACCGAACCGACCGAGTCGGCGCATATTCAGCATTACCTGACGCTGGCCGCCCTGGCGTTTCCCCAGGTGGCCTTCACGTTTTTGAAAGACGGCCGCCAGGTCTGGCAACTTCCGCCGGTCATCGGTAGGAGCGATCCCGCCGGGCGGTTGGGGGCCCTGCGCGAGCGGCTCCGAGCTTTGTACGGCGCCGAACAAAAGCTACTGCCGGTCGACTTTGCCGCCCAACTCCGATCCTTCGAATCGGCCGGCGACGGTGAGGGCTCGCTGGTGGCGGTCCCGGCGCCGCTGGTACGCGTGTGGGGTTTCATCGGCGCCCCGGGGGTCTCTCGCCAGACCCGCGAGGATCAACATCTCTTTGTAAACCGGCGGCCGGTCGAAAACCGGGGCCTTAATTTCGCCCTGATGGAGGGTTACCACACGTCGCTCATGAAGGGGCGATATCCGGTGGCCTGTCTGTTTCTGGAAATCGATCCTGCGGCCGTTGATATCAATATCCACCCGGCGAAGCGCGAGGTGCGCTTCCACCAGGAGTCCGAGGTGCGCCGGCTGGTGGCGCAAGCGGTGCGCCAGGCCCTCCTCGACTTCCATGGGCCCGCTTCGAGCGCCCCGAGCCGTCCGCCAACCACGGTCCGCCCTCTTGCCGGCAGCCCCACGCCCCGCGAGGCGAGTCCTGTGGCACCGGAGTGCGTTCCTCCCTCTCCGCCCGTTCCTGCGGCGGGCGGAGCCGAGCGTCCGCCGGGCACTCAGGCGCCCCTGCCGAATTTTCCGCCCGCCTTGACTCCTGTCTGTGACCCGGCCCAACCGCATGTGGCGCAGCCGCCCCTCCGGATGGGGTTCGCTCCAGGTCCAGTACTTCCGGGTGCTCTGCCGCCACCGCAGGCGCAACCGGCGCCAGCGCGCGCGGATGCTCGCGGAAGCGCCACCACGCCCGTCCCCTTGTTGCGTGTCCCCCTGCGCCTAGTCGGCGTGGTGGGTCGGCTCTACGTGGTGCTCGAGTCGGATCGCGGCCTGGTCTTGCTGGATCAGCACGCGGCGCATGAGCGGATACTCTTCGAGCAAATGCTGAGTCGGCTGGAATCCAGTGAGCACGCCCCTTCGCAAAAACTGCTCCTGCCCGCGACCGTCGAGGTGTCGGCGCGCGATGCGAGTTTCATCCGGGACCAGTTGCCGGCTCTCGGCCGCCTGGGAGTAGAGTTGAGCGAGTTCGGTGAGCGCACCTTCCTCCTGGACGCGCTGCCGCCCTTCGTGCGGGCGGCAGATCCCCGCCGGTTTGTCCTGGAACTGGTGGACGAACTGAAGGCGGCGGGGCAAGAGGTGAACTCACTCCGCCTCGGCGAACACGTCGTGGCCAAAACCGTCTGTCGTCACGCTGTCAAGGCCAACGACCCCTTGACTGGCCCGGAGCTGGAGGCGCTCGTCGAGAACTTGCGCCATTGCGCCATGCCCTACACCTGCCCTCACGGCCGTCCGACCCTCGTGGAGATGAACTTCCGCGAGCTGGAGAAGAAATTCGGAAGAACGCAGTAGGCCGCCCGCGTCGCACGTGGTGGGGATCTGGATGGAGCACGGGCTGGCCGTCGGTTGGACGCAACCGTGAACCAAACTGTCCCCCAGACTTTTTGACGCCATCAGCCGGTGTCCCCGGGAGGAGCTCGAATGAGCCCGGTGGCTGGCCGGCGAGGTGATCGAATTTGACTTGAGACTGGCCACCGGGCGCCTAAGCTGGATTCATGTTTAAACCCAAACCAGCCCCTCGAATTCCTAACCACCTGCGGTGGTTGTTGAGCGCTCTCCTGTGCGTCGCCGGGACAGCCGCTTTCGCACAAGATTCAAGCTCTGGCCGTCAAAAGGAGAAACGCTTTGAATCGAAAACCAACCCGCCCGCCGGGATCGCCTATCTGCTTTACCTGCCTGCGGGATACCAGGGCTCAGAGAAACGGTGGCCCCTCATGCTCTTCTTGCACGGGTCCGGTGAATCGGGGACGAACCTGGCCCGAGTGAAAGCCCACGGCCCCCCCAAGGTAGTCGAGTCGAAATCTGACTTCCCGTTCATCCTGGTTTCACCCCAGAGCCCCGGGCACGGCTGGAATGCTGAGTTGCTCAGTGAATTGCTGGACCAGATCCAGCACGACTACAAGGTAGATCCGGATCGAGTTTATCTGACGGGCCTGAGCATGGGCGGCTTCGGGACTTGGAGTCTGGCGGCAAAGCACCCGGAGCGGTTTGCGGCGGTGGTGCCCATCTGCGGAGGCGGCAACACGAACGATGCGCCCAAGCTTGCCAAGCTGCCCATCTGGGTCTTCCACGGCGCTCAGGACAAAACCGTGCCCCCGGAACGATCCAAGGCGATGGTTGAGGCCCTCAAGGCGGCAGGCGGCCAACCCCAGTTCACCCTATATCCTGACGCGGGCCATGATTCGTGGACGGCAACGTACAACAATCCGGAACTATACGAATGGCTATTGAAACAAAAACGCGCGCCCTGAGTATTGACGGTTGATCCAATAGCAGGGGGCGCCACGAGGCGGGTTTTCCGCCCGGCGTCGGCCAGGTCCATCCCTTCGGGCCGGCGGGTAGTCGGTTGGGAACCCAGGCACACCATAGATTGGGGTCACTTTTCTCCCGTCGCCACGGCGGAACACGATCAATTGGCAAGAAAAGACGTTCCGGCTCACTTATCACTTGATAAGCGGGCGAGGATCAGGCGAAATGAAAACAACGGATTTATTCCGAGGCTATGGAACTAGGCGATATTCTAAGCAAAGAACAGATCATCACCGACTTACGGGCGGGAAACCGATGGGGTGCCATCGACGAACTGATCAATAATTTGGTGGGAACTGGCAAGATCAAGCCCGAACACCAAGAGGCGATTGCGGCCGTGGTGAAGAAGCGCGAGTCCTCGATGAGCACCGGTATTGGTTTCGGCATCGGGATTCCGCACGCCTCGACCGATCTGATCAACGAGGTGGTTGGCGCGCTCGGACGCTCCAAGCTGGGCGTCAATTTTGATGCCTTGGATAACCAACCGGTCAAGCTTGTCATGCTGTTCCTCGTCCCGCAGGGCCAGTTTCAGAAACACCTCCATACGCTGGCCAATATCGCCAAACTCCTCCATAAGGCCGAGTTCCGTCAGGCCCTCGAATCCGCTGCGGATGCGGAGGCCATGCTGGAGATCATCCGCGACCCTAACCGAAAGTAGCCTTCGCGCTCCCACCACAACGACACCGGGGCAGACCGAGTGGTCCGACCGGTCCCCTGCGTGGAGGGTTTTCACTGCCACCTTCATCCCCCGACGCCCTCTCATGCTGCCCCACTTGCTGATCCAACAACGTCTTCAGGCCGCAGTGAACACGGTCCTACCGGAAGCCGACGCCGCCACCGTGCTCATTCGTCCTTGTCCTGACCCCAGATTCGGGCACTACCAAACCAACGCGCTCATGGGCTTGGCCAAAGCCCGCAAGCTCAACCCCCGCCAACTCGCCACCGAGGTGATCGCCAAGCTGGAGGTCGCCGAGCTTTGCGAGCGGGTCGAAATCGCGGGTGCGGGTTTTATCAACTTTCACCTCAAGAATTCCCTCATTGTTAAGACCCTCGAGACCGCCGCCGAAGGCAAGCACTTGTTCTTCGCGCCGACAGTCGCCCCGCGCGTGGTGGTCATCGACTTCAGCTCCCCAAACGTGGCCAAGCCGATGCATGTCGGCCACATCCGATCCACCATCCTGGGCGATTCGCTCGCACGGCTGCTGCGCTTGCTGGGCCACCAGGTCATTACCGACAACCACTTGGGCGACTGGGGCACCCAATTCGGCATGTTGATAGTGGGATGGAAGGCCATCCTAGAACCAGCCAGCCTCCAAGCCGATCCGCTGGCCGAAATGGAGAGGATATATAAGCGTATCAGCGGTCGGTGCGATCCCGAAAAACCAGGTTTTGACCAAGCCACGCTCGATAGGGCCCGGGCCGAACTGGTTCGACTCCAGTCAGGCGATGTGGAAAACCTCCGGATTTGGCGGGAGATGATCCGGCTTTCCCAGTCCCAATTTGACACAACCTATGGCCGGCTGGGCGTGAAGTTCGACCACACCTACGGCGAGAGCTTCTACAACCCGCACCTCAAGGGACTGGTTGATGAATTGGTCCAACGAGGCATCGCGACCGAGAGCCGTGGCGCCAAGGCCATCTTCTCCGAAGGGTCGCTTCCGCCCAAAGAAGACCCGTTGCTGGTCCAGAAAGAGGGCCAATGGATTCCGAACCCTTTCATTATTCAAAAAACGGACGGGGGCTATAATTACGCGACCACGGATTTGGCCACGCTGGCCTATCGTACCGACACCTGGAAGGCGGATGAAATCGTTTACGTGACGGACGGACGGCAGCAACTCCACTTTCGCCAGTTGTTCGCCAGTTTTCGCCGTTGGCATCCGGAAGCCCGAGCCCGCCTGGCCCATGTCTGGTTCGGTTCAATTCTCGGCGAGGACGGAAAGCCGTTTAAGACGAGATCCGGAGAAACGGTTCGGCTGTCCGAACTGCTCGATGAGGCTGAAGAACGGGCGTTCCGAGTGGTTTCCGAAAAACGACCCGAATTGCCCGAGATCGATCGCCGCGCGATCGCTCGCGTCGTGGGCATCGGCGCCGTGAAATACGCCGACCTCCTGCCCAACCGGCAAAGCGACTACATCTTCAGTTGGGACAAGATGCTCGCGCTGAGCGGCAACACGGCCCCTTATCTACAGTATGCCTGCACGCGCATCCGCGGCATCTTCCGAAAGGGTGGACTGGAGAGCAATGGGACGGGTACTGCCGGAACCACGATAATCCTGGACACTCCCCCCGAGCTGGCTCTGGCTCGTCATTTGCTCAATTTCGGTCTGGTGCTCGAGGCGGCGGCGGAGGAATACCGCCCCAATTTCCTGTGCAACTATCTTTACGACCTGGCGGGCCATTTCACCGCCTTTTTCGAGGCTTGCCCGGTACTCAAGTCGCAGCCCGCCCAACGTGCCAGCCGCCTGGCCCTGTGTGACCTGACCGCGCGTGTGTTCCGGCAGGGACTCGATGTTCTGGGAATTGAAATCCCCGACCAAATGTAGGATCGAGGCGCTGGACAAGCGCCGGCTGAACGTCAACAATGCACCCTCGATGGACACTCACGCCGAATCCTCTCTCGATCTTTTGTGGAAAGAGTACAGCTTGGTGTTTCGCGATTTTGATGACCTGACGCTGGCGCGTTGGCTGGCTCAAACCCTCGGCCAAATCGAGGGCAAGGTCTGGCGTCTGTCTCACCCGCTCATGGCGGCTTACCGACTGGCCGCTCAGATCGCCCATCAACGACAGATTTGGCTCCAAAGGCTGGTCACGCCACCCGCAGTCTATCCGGAGGCCTCCTGCTGCCGCGCCCCCTTCCTGCCGTTGCTTAGCCGCGACGCCTGCGAGGCGGGCCTGGTCTGTCAGCACTGCCACGGCACGCTCGTCGCCTTTGCCGATATCCCCGGCCCGGTCAAAGCCGAAATCGAACGCTGGGCGTCTCAATACGCCGCAGTCCATGCGGTCGCCCATTGGGACGAGTCGCAGCAGCGTGGGGCGGGTGATTACGAAGGGACTCTGGAGAAGGCGGCCCAGGAAGCCGAACAGTTGCTCCGGTTCGAGGGCCAAGTGCTCGCTCCCGCTCTGCTCGAATTCTACCCCGCCGTGGTTTGGGAAGACCAGGACGAATGCCTGGAGGTACGCCCCGAGGACGCACTGTTCTGACGCCGGTCCCAGCTTGGAGCGCCGATGCCCACAGCTCTGCGGCTGAGGGCATTCGGCTTACTGGTCACCTGGAACGTCGCTAAGCCCGCAGCCAATACACCAAGGCGACCTGCAGCAGCGACACGGCAGCGATCCCCGCCCAAGTGACCCACTCACGCCAACCCAGCCCCATCTGGCGGGTTTGGGCCAGCCAAAACTGCATCCGCAAGCCCCCCACGGTAAGGACATCCCCATTGCGCAACACCGCTTCCCTCACCGGCACACCGTTCACGGCAGTCAAGGCCGCCGCGGATGTCGACAAAACGAAACCCTCGTGCGGCTGAAAACTCACCTCGAAATGGTCGTCCCAGACGCCTTCCTCGGCTAATGGCAGGTCGTTCGTGGAAGACCGCCCCACCCGTACAGGAAAACGGCGGGCCACCCAGGAGGTACCCGCCTTCTTCCCGGTCAAGAGGTTGAATTGGATCATTGTTCCCAAGGCCAGGTGCGCCGTGGCACTTTGACCGTGTCGCCGGGGAACACCTGCAGATCGAGGGCGGGGTTTTTTAAGGCCTCCACGCAGTCAACCGTGTCTATCTTACCGTCCACCCGGTAGAGCTTGACATGCCGTTTCCGGGCGTAATCGGAGAAATCTCCGGCCGACTGAATGGCCCGAGTTACGGTGGTCGGGCCGACCCACTGAAAGCGGTTAGCTCCCTTGACTTCCCCGCCGACCCAGTAAAACTGGTCTTTGGGTAGGATGGTGACTGTCATGTAGCGATAGTAATTCGGAACGTAGAAGTCGTGAACTTCCTTCTCCAACTGGCTGCGCGTCTTATTGGCGGCCATGAAGGAGTGGTCCATCAAAAGCTTGATGTTACCGTCTCCCCGAACCGAATCGGTGAATGCTGGCGGCTGCGGGTTGATGTCAGAAAACACTACGGTCAGTGAATCCCCAATCTTAATGGTTTCGGAGTCCGGAGACCCAGATTTGGCTGGCAGGGTTGTCTGGTTGGTGGCGGAGTGAGTCATCGTCGGATCCGTGCCGGGCACATTGCCGAAATGCTCGGAGGGCGTCCCACACCCCGCCAACCACAGCCCGGAGAGCATCAGCCCAACCGTCGCCCACCATCGCCCTGTCGTTTTGCTTGCGTTCATCTTTGTTAGTTTGCCGTCTGGGTCTAGTACTTGGGTTTGATATCCAGCTTGGTTTTGTCGCCACCGGTCTTGGCTTTGTCTTTTCCGGCACCAGCGCCGGGATCGGCCTCCTCACTGCTGCGGTAATAATAATCGTGGTAATAACCGCTGTAGTAGTAATAGCTTTCGTCCTGCGACATATTGATATTATTGAGCACGATACCGACCAAGTTGCCGCCGACCTTCTCGATCAACTGTTTGGCGCGGATATTCATCGGCTGCGGGTAGCGGCGGTATTGAATGACCTGGAGGGTCATGTCCACCTCGCTGGCGAGGATGGAGGCATCGCTCACCCCCATGATTGGCGGCGAATCGAAAAACACAAAGTCGTACCGCTGCTTGAGCTCGTTGATCAGGTCTTTCATTTGGGCCGAACTCAGGATGCCGAGGGAACTGCTGGGCAGCTTGCCGCTGGCCATGAAATCGAGCGCTGGAACGTTGGTCGTCTGAATGACTTCCTCGATGGTGTTCTGTTTGAGCAGATAGTTGGTCAAACCGATGCTGTTGGTAACCCCCAACATCTTGTGGAGAGTCGGACGCCGCAAATCGGAATCCACCACGACGACTCGCTGTCCGCTTTGGGCAAAGACGGAGGCGAGGTTGAAGACGGTGGTAGATTTGCCTTCACCAGCGCCGGCACTAACCACCGCCAAGCTGTTCAGTTTGTCGTCCTTGCGCGAGAAGAGCAGGTTGGTGCGGAGCACGCGGTAGGCCTCGGCGTGTGGGCTTTCCCCACCCTCCTCCAACATCAAGCCGACGTTTTGAGGAATGACACCCAGCACCGGGGATTGCAGCGCCCGCTCGACATCATCAATGGTCTTCACACTGGTGTCCAAATACTCGATGAAGAAGGCCAACCCCACGCCAACCACTAGGCCGATGATAATCCCCAGAGCGATGTTGAGCGGTTTGTTCGGGCGAACTGGGCGCGCTCCTGGCAAGGCGCTGTCCAAAATCTCCACCATCGCCGTCTTAGGCAGCACTTTATCAATGGTCTCAGAGGCAATCCTGGTTTCGAGGAGAACACGAAACTTCTGCAACTCCTCCAGACGCCGTTTGGCCTCGAAATAGGGTTGGCTCTCGTTGGCTTTATCGATGTCCTCTTTGGTGGCTTTTTCCACCTCCGTAATCAAGTTGGTCAGGCCCTGCCCCATCGAATCCACCTTCGCGCCCAACCCAATCATAATGCCTTCCACCCGTTCCCCAATTTTGACATTCAGATCCGCGACCTGACTCTTCGCCTTAATCACCTCCGGGTGCTCAGGACCGTAGTCTTTCTCGACCGTCAGCAACCGCTGGTCGGCCACGGTCACTTGTTCCAACAGCGAGCTCAGCAGTGTGTCTTGAGCCGCGGTAGGAAGCACCTGACGCCGCGTCTTGGGGGTCAGCGCCTGAAGTTCCTTCAACAGCGTGTCCTGTCTGACGAACTCCGCCTGACTCTCGATCCGCAAGGCGTTGATGTGCCGCAAGGTCTCCGACGAGAGCAACGGGGACGCTGAGTTCTCGGCCGCCATCGAGTCAGGGATCTTCAGATCTCGCCGGAGCTTGTCCACCAACGCCATCGCCTCGACGATTTTCTTTTCCTGCGTGTCCCGCTCGGTAATAAGCGTTAAAATACCGCCGGCGCTCAGTCGGTTACGTTCCTCGATACGATACTTCTTATAGGCCTCCGCGATCTCGTTGGCGATCTTGGCGGCCTCGTCCGGCTTTTCGCTCATCACTGAGATCTCGATCAGCGAGGTATTGCGTACCGGGCGCAGGGCGATGCGACTGCGCAATAAGCCCATGGTCTCGGGAGTCTTCAGGAGTTCGCCATTGGCATACTTGGCACCCCATACCTTGTTCAGGTCCAGAGCTTTAATCACGTTTCCCAGAATCTCCTGCGATTGAATGACCTCGAACTCGGTCTGAATAAAAAACGGGTCGTAACCGCTGACCTGCATCTGGTTGCCGAACCCGCCGATGTCAGGCTGATCCCGTTCGATCTTGATCCGGGCAGTGCTGGAGTAGGATTCCGGCAGGATGAAGGTCACCAGCGTGGCGGTAATGACCACCAGCAGGAAAACCGCCAGGATAACCGTTTTGCGAATCCGGATGATGCGCCAATAATCCAGGAAATGCAGCTTGGTTTCCGGCGGGGGGGTAGCTTTTAATGGATCCATAAATAAAACAGGGGGGCAACTGCGAACAGTCCCGCCCCCCATCAAAATCAAGCACTGAGCTTAACTAGTAGCTCGCGGTAATGCCGAGGTACACGCGGTTTCGATCAAAACCTCGATTGAGTGGCTCCCCGGATTCAAGGCGGTCATAGTTATATCCGATATGGCCCGAGAGATTGGCGCTGAACTTGTATTCCACATTGAGGCCAGCAGTGTAGTATTGCTCGCTGGAGTTGTTATAAATGCCGCCGTTGTAGTCAGAGTTCTGAAATTGAAGAATGATGCTCCCGTAGAGTTTCGGGGCCAGCCGATGGTAAAGGGTGGCGTAAATCGAAGTGGTCTCAGAATCAACGGTGATGCCACTGGGTCCGGTGCCGATCAGGTCGGTGGCGGAACGGTCGAGAGTTACGCCACCCTCGACGTAGCTTTCCGGAGCATAACCGTAATGCAGACTCAACTGAAGGTAGGGGCTTATGGCGTCCGATTCAGTGGGGTCGTTGTAATAGTCCGTCAGGCGCGCTCCCACACGAATCGCCCCGGACAACGAGGGTTGGA
>Ga0316219_1001684_pt1 | contig 22630 bp, 25 predicted proteins | sample TBH18003PmetaG_FD_203635 | JGI IMG/M metagenome (GOLD analysis project Ga0316219, IMG submission 203635) | Freshwater microbial communities from Trout Bog Lake, Wisconsin, USA - TBH18003P | ecosystem: Environmental > Aquatic > Freshwater > Lake > Hypolimnion/Profundal zone | place: USA... | reverse complement strand
ACGAGTGCCATCAAAGTGTGTCTCGCGTAGTCGCTCGATCTCGACCTTGCCGATGAACTTTGAGACCCATTCACCGGCGTTCGGTTCTTTCGTCGTGAGCCAGACGCTGGTCGCCGGTTGCGAGAGCATCACTTCGGCCAGATGCCCGTAAAGGTACTCAAGCTGGGCCTTGCCCTGGAAGCCGAGCACAACCGGGTTTCGGCTTTTGCGTGCCTCCGTGATCGCTGTGTGAAGCTGCGGCAGCTTTTGCAGGCTCGCCAGTTCATCGATGACAAACCAGACCCGCTTCTGGGCCTCAGTTGGTTCGTTCAACAGACGCAAAACAAGCCAGTCAATCCATAAACTCTGGAGTGGCCGAAGTGCCTCCCGCTCTGCCGGAAGCGAAGTCAGAAACACCCATCCCCGGCGTTTTTCTGCCCATTCCGTCGCGGTCCATGTCCCGTTGGCCTCGCTCTGCCTAGGAAGCAGTCGTAGGCTATCGGCGATCAGACCAAGAGAAGCGAGTACACCAGCGCGCTGCTGGTGCGCTCGCGGATCAATCAGGTGCGCGTGCTCGGTTCCTTTGAGCCTCCGGTCGATCTCTTCGGGGTTCGACATCCATTGGACCAACTCGTCTGGAGTAGGGCCGTAGGCCATGAGGAAGGCGAAGATCTTTTGTGGCGACTCAATGAAGAACTCACCCTTCTTGTCCTGAGGAGGTTGAAACAATGAGACAGCCAGCGCTTTGGCTTCCGAGCGGCTGCGCAATTCCTCAGACGGCCCCCAATACGGGCAGCGCCTGTCGAGCGGATTGAGAATTACATCGCCGCGGTCAGGATCGTAGAAGCGCTTCACAAACTCGCGCGCCGGGTCATAGACGATGGCCGAATCGCCCTGACCGCGCACCTGGCGAAGCAGTTGAAACATGAGGGCCGACTTGCCTGCCCCGGTGTCACCGATGATTTGAATGTGCTGTGCTTCAGCGCGGGCGGGGATACGCAGCATCGCGCGCATCTGGTCGGTCTTGAACCCGGCGCCGTCACCTCGCACAACACGATTGAACTGACGCGGTGTCAGCAACTCCGGCCCTTTCAGCCGCCTTCCGTACCGGAGCCTCTTCTGACGTTCCACATCCTGCCAGACGGCGATGGGCAGAAGGATCATAAAGATGACTCCGCCCACCATGAGAGGCGGGCGGAAGAACTCCAGCAGGCTGGCTCTCCCATAGACTGTCTGCCGGAGGAAGTCACGCATTCGAGCATCCAGAAAGCTGCGCTGTGGACTGCGGAATAGCGAGCTGTAGCCTCGCTGGCGAGCCTTGGCGGAGAGCTCTAATGGGATTCGGGTGCCCCCTGCTTCTCGGGTGGTTCCGAGGACAACATCCTCGTTCATCGCAGGCAGCGCAGCAGACTTCTCCCTGGAAATAAAGAGCAAGCGGTAGCTGCTTTGGTGGGTCTGGCTAAAGGCGGCGATGATCGAAGTGCGCTCATAGATGGGCAGGTAGTAGCGTTGGAGCGGCGAAGCAAAGCGAATCCAAATGCATACAAAGACAAAGGTCAAGAAGGCCGAGACGAGCAACGCGCTATAGAGATAAACCGGGATGTGGTAAGGCCAGACGATGGACTCTTTGCGTCCCCAAATGTTTTTCGCCATTGCTCTTATCTCCTACGTTCCGCCGTCACTTTGGCGGCCAGATCATGCTTGGCTCTGCTAATTTCGTCCAACAGTTTGTCGAAGGTTTCAGGAGAAACTCGCTGGCCTGCAGCGAGCGGGCGCAGCACGTTGACCAGAAGCAGTCGCACGCCAAGAATTTCGGCAAGGCCGATGTCCGGATGTTGCGAAGCCCGCTCGATTTCAGCTAGGAGCACATCGCGTATCCACTGCCCGCGTGCAACACTCCGCGCTTTAGCAAATGCGGTAATGGTCTCGCGCTCCTCGCGGGTCAGCTTTGCCGTCACCGGAAAGACGCGAAGTGTTCCTCGTTCTTCATCGAATTCTTTGTTTGAGATTGCCTTCAACAGCGCCATGCCCATCTCAATTTCCCAGGTGCACCCAAGTGCACCTGAAATCGCTAATCTGTTGTGGGCGCAGCAAGTGCACCGTAGTGCACCTGCACGACCCTTTCAGGGGTGGAGTGTCCAAATTCTCCCGGTGCGAAGCACCGAAGTGGTTCAGGTATGGGATCGACCGGCAATTCATGCCTTCGATCCACGCACAGAATCGCCCGATTCGCTTGCCGAAGAGGACTTCTTCTGCGCCGGTTCCGCAGCCTCGATTGCGGGCACACGACGAACCCGCAACGTCGGCGAAATGCGACGGGCTTCCGGTGACTTCAGAAACTCCTGAAAGTCGCGGTCTTTCGAGAAGACATAAGCGAGCGCCTGCTCCATGACTTCGTCGGCCGAGGCGTGGATGAAAGCGGCGTACTGATCGATCTGCAAAGCAGTCGAATCAGTCAGCCGAACAGAGGCACTGACGTAGCGCGTTTGAATGACCTCAAGCAGTGGCATGGTGTTCTCCTTGTGATGTTGAATCAGGCCATCTTCCGATGGGCGACCATACGCTGAGCCGTTTCCGCAATTTCCTGCGCGCGAGTGGAGCAAACAGCGCCGGGAATCTCAAAACGGCGGCGGACTTCAAGCATGGTTATGATGTCGTCGATGCCAACGCCTTCCGCAAGCCAAAGGCGAGCCGAAGCCATATCGACCGTGCGTTGTGCGTAGTAGAGAGGATTGGGCTTGTCAGAGCGCCGCAAAGCCAGTGTCCGCGTCAGTTGCGCAGCGTCTTTTCCGCGCGAAAGCTCGCTCAAAGTCCACCCCCAATCCTCTTCCGAAAGCGAGTGTTTCGCGGGCGAAACTTCCCGAGCATTAGCGTCGAACGAAAGCGCGCGAGTGGCTGGAATCTGATCGAGCTTGAAATCGTTCGTGAGATAGGTCCGCTCGGCGGGATATTCGACCGTGACTAGGTGGGCGGGAGAATACTTCTGGTTAAAGAATCCGGGCAGTCTCAGGACACGGTTCCGGTCGGTGCAAGCCGTATCGCCGCCAAAGGCAATAGCAATTGACTTCAACATCTGCTCTTGGCTCTCGAAGCCAATGCCAGCCACTCGCCAAAGCGCCTGATATTTCCCTGGCGACGTTGAGAGAATCGCGTTCGGCGCAGGAACCCGGTCCGACGCCCGAAGTGCCGCGAGCCTCGCCTCTCCATCGGTGTCGATGTCGATGTAAAGATGGCGGACGGAAGCAACGAACTCCTTGGTGCGCTTACGGCTGCCGGGAATGAGCGGATTGCCAGAAACATAGATGTTCGCGCCAGTCTGGTTTTGGTGGGCGAGCCATGCCATATAACGCGCCTGAAGCACTTGGTCGACTGTGATAATGCGCTGCTGGGGACGGACACCATCGCCACGGCGCAAGAGAAGCGCAATCGTCTCGCTGAAGGCGAAAGAGCGGGTAAGGAATTGGGCTGCAACCTGGTTCATGCGGCACCTCATACAGAATGCGATTCCATTGGCGGTTAGCAGGCGGAAAAGCCCGACTGAGCCGGGCTTAACCTGGCTATGAGGGCGAAGCCTAAGCAGCCTCGACCTCGGAGGGAATCTCTTCCTCGAACTGTTCCTCAGCGGCGGCCTTCTCCGCGTGATCGAGCTTGAGGATGGAAGTCACGCGAATGCTGTCGGTGCGCACCGGCTTCTTGGCTTTCTTCGGCGTGTATTCGGTGTGGCGAATCTCGCCTTCGACCTGTACGTGCGCGCCCTTCTTGAGTGTGGCCGCGAAGTCGCCGAACTTGCCGAAGACGATGCAGCGATGCCATTCGGTCTGCGAGACGTACTCGCCGGACTCTTTGTCCTTATAGGAAGTCTTGGTGGCGACAGAGAAAGTGGTGAACTTCTGGTTGTTCTTGCCGGTGCGAACTTCAGCATCGTTGCCAAGGAAGCCCATGAGGGTCGCTTTGTTCTGGTACATGATCGTGTCTCCGTTTTTGAATTCCCGAACTGCTCGGGTCACCCCTGGGCGAAGCCATGCAAGTGGGCGCGACTCCCAAGTGCCAAGCCGTGCTTTCTGGAGCAGGGGCCCAGACTTGCTCTGGGAGAGGAGTCCGGAAAGCAGAACGGTGCCGTGCCGCCGGGCGTCGCAATAGCCCCGAAGCAGTGACCGAGCAAGAGACGGAATGGAACCGGGGAGACAGACATCAGAACGATCCGATCCACCTGCTTCCTGGCGATGCCGTTTCACTGGCAATCCAGATCCATCTCTGCCGCCCGACTCCGGGGCAAAGGTCCGCATCTCGCAGTCGCAATCCACCGTCTTCTCTTCGGCACAGCCACACTCAGGAGCGCACACTAAGCGCGAGATTTCGTTCCCTACGCTGCGTCCAGGGAAGCTCTCGATAGCCGTGTTTCCGATTCGCATCTTCCGATCCTCAACTCATGCCGCTGCAGCAGAGGAAGCTCGATAGATTTCCTCCGTCTCGAAGCACTGCTCCGCGTGGCTATAGCCGTTCACAGTAATCAGCTCGCGTACCCGGCGTCGGCCCATGGAATCGCGCTCGCAATGGAGAACGAAATCGACGGCTTTGCCGGTTTGTGACCGGATGAATTGCTGGTTGAGATTTGTTCGGGCACTGAGCGCCATATCAGCGAGCCGGTCCAGCGCGTCCAAAGCGGAATCTGCGTGCAGAGTCGAGAGCGTTCCACCGTGGCCAGTGTTCATCGCCTGCAACAGGTCGTACCCGCATTCGTCGCGGATTTCTCCCATGATGATCCGGTCGGGACGGTGACGGAGAGCTGCAGCTACCAACTCGCTTGGAGTAACTGCAACCTGGCCTGGAATGGCGGCGACGGCCTCCCAGCGGACGGCATTGGGATGGGCTATCTTCAACTCGGCCGGTTGCTCGATCACGATCAGCCGTTCATGGATCGGAACATGGTCGAGGAGTGCCTTCATCAGGGTCGTCTTGCCTGAGCCGGTTCCACCGCTGATGATGCCGTTCTTGCGTTCGACAATCAGTTGAACAACTGCATCCCGGACATGAGCGGAGAGGCTTCCCGAGGACACCAGCTCATCCGAGGTGAACCAGCGGTTGAATTTGCGTACGGTGAGCGTTGGACCATAGACCGACGATGGTGGGCCGACAACGGCAACACGTGAGCCGTCCGGTAAGCGCGTATTGAGAATCGGATTCTGGCTCGTGAGGTCCTGGCCGAGGATGCGCGCCACACGCTCAATTGCGGCCTGCAACCGGTCGTTAGTATACGGCGCACGAAGCGGGATTTGCTCGACCACACCGTTCCGGTCCGCGTAGACGCCAGTCGTTCCGTTAATCATCAAATCCGAAATCGATGGGTCAAGCAGCAACTCGCGCAACTCCTCAGGGAAGAATGGCAGGATCAGTTCGTAGCTCACCGGCCTCCTCCCGTTGCTGAGTTGGGCTTGATGGGATCGACGGATAGTCGGTTCTCGTGGAACTCCGTAATGGTCAAGCCAAGCGGATTGATGAACTCGTATTGCGGATAAATCCTGGACTGGTCGCTCACCTGTTTCGGGTTCAGGTAGTAGGTGACGCTCACCAGCCAATGTTCAGTCCGAGGCTCGTGCGAGTTCTGCGCGGAGTAGAAGCGATCGACAGCCATCAGGGCCGTACCACGGGCGATCTTCGCGCCCTGGATCATCTCCTCTGACATGGATGTAATGGTCACGTTCTGCACCTGCACATCGCTCGATTCGAGCTGCCCGGCAGTGACCTGCGAAACAAGATGATTCTGGTTGTCGTCGGCCATCAGACGTGATGCCAATGTCTGCGACAAAAAGTAGTAGTTGAGCGGGTACTTTTTCGCGATCACGTCCCTGTTGACCGTGAAACGGTAGTTCGCCCAATCGGTCAAATAGGTCCGCACCTCGCCCTCGCGCGGACTGTAGTTCAGATCCGAGTATTGAATGGCTTGCGCACGGCCCATCTCGTCGATCCGAATGTAGCGAGTCGATATCGGCCGCCGCGCTAGAGCGAGGTTCATACCCAGAGAAGCAAGCAGCACAAGTGTCCCAGAGGCGAGAACGAGGCGATAGGCTTTCCGCTCGGCATAGTGCGAGGCATAGACCTCATTCCCGATGCGGTCAACCAGCAGCGATTGCTCGGGCGAAAGACTTCTTGCTTCAACGGGAACTGTGCGCGTGGACATTGTGGTCTTGGCTCCTTTCCTGCACGGCCTTCAAAACGACGTGAACGTAAATGCCTCCAGCAACGACAAGACCGAGCGCCACAATAAGCAGGAGACTGCGAAGTGGCCAGCCTAGCCCGATGCGCTTTAGGAATAGAACATCGATCACGAACTTGAACACGTCTATGCCCCTCCGCTAATGGCGATTGTGGCTGCCACTCTTGCCGCTAAGCTCCCCATATTCCCAGCAGCGCTAGCAGCGCCACCGAAGATCATCTGCGTCATGCTTGGAATGAAGAGCATGTTGATGATGAAAGCGATCATGACCATCGTGCAGGGGATGAGGTTCGCTAGCCACATCTCCATCGAGTAATTGCCGTTGAATGTTTGTTGGATAAAAGCATTCATGAAGCCCGACCAAACGAAGATGAATGCGGCGGCTACAGCGCGGATCATGGCGAAGCCGATCATTACGTCCAGGAAGTGAAAGAACTTCGCGCGGAACGTCTGCGTCATAAGCAGAGGAACGAAGACCGGGCCGAAGAGCGCCGTCACGCCGTAAAGGATGAACGAGCTGCAATTGATGAGAAACAGGATCGCCGAGGCGATGCCCAATAACCCCTGAACATAGAAGTAGCAAAGGATCTGCATCGGAGCCATGAGCGACGGCATGGCCGTTCCGTCACCCGCGGTTTTGAGTAGCTGGAGCAGGTTGTCCAATGAGCTCTGGTCAAAAGCAGCGACCATGGCCTGCGCGATATAGGAAAAGAAATGGTTGATGCCAAAGCTCGCTCCGGGGAACGGATTGACCCAATAGGTGATGAGCAGGCAGCAAACGATGAGTCTCAGCAGATAGTTGGTCAGATCACCGGCGCGAACTGGATGCATATGAAAGCGCAGCGTCATCCCCGATGTACTCCAGTTGATGACCATGCTGATGAGCGTGAACAGTGCAATGCAGCTCAACTCGGTCAGTCCAAGTTGAGTCAAAGCGCCGCCGTTCTGCGTCGTGAGATTGGTCAGATTGTTAGTGAACTGGTAGAGCCAGTCCACACCTGAACTTGCGCTCGGCAGCGCCTGAGCCAAAAGCCTCGTCGGGGAAATCATCGCTCACCTCTCGTCTGAGGGGCGGCGCTGGCAATAACGTCCATCGCCACCCGGATCAGCTCGACCCGCTTCACTTCACGGAAGGTAGGTCTGCCAGGTATTGCCTTCACTAGCAGCATTTACGTTGTTCGATGCCCGTTGCTGCTGGACGAAACCCGCGGTATTCAGGTCAATCGCAGCCGAGTTCCGCCGTTCCATGTTGGCGACGGCCATCTGCGCGGCCAGGCACGATTGCAAGGTTCCTTGGGTCTGCATCTCAGCCATCTTCTGGGCCTCAGCGGCATTCAGCAGGTTCAACTGCTGGACTTCGCTGTTACTCGCATCTGATCCATCCAGTTCGTCGGCTGCCAGCGTGCTTATCGCCGTTGCGTTCTGCGTCCGTGCGGCCCGATATTGACCTACTGCGGTGAGGCAATCAGGCGAGATCGAATCGGATGCGTTGATCATGGCAAGCTGCGATAGCTGTGCCGTGCCGAGCGTCTTGCCCTGCAAATAGACGGTCGTACTGCTACTGATAGGGACACTTGCCGCCGTCCACGCGGTTGAAGACGCCGTCGGCGAGTTGTTGTTCAGGGCTGTCGTCATTCCGTTGGCTTCGCCGAACAGGTTCTTCACGTTCGTGTTCTTCAGCGTGGTCAACGCTGCCTGCCACTGCTGCTTGGCGGAGAAATGGGTGAGATTGTTCTTGATGGTGTTGTATTGCATCTGGAGCGTGGTGAACTGCTGCACCAGATTGGCATAGCTCGTCGGATCGAAGACAATATCCCCGATACCAAACAGAGCAAAGCTCGGCGTCGCGGTCAGAAGCAATACGGCTCCGGCAATGAGCCATTTGCGGCGTCTCGTGAGTTGGATCGACATGGTACGTACCTCCTCGTGATCGGTTGAACGTTTACAGGCATTGCGGGCAGGTAGGATCAAACCTGTCCAAGGTGAAACATTTGCCGTGCTCGAACGGCCAGAAAGGCTGCAGCAGCCCGTTCACGGCGCTCTCGGCGACGGTTTCTATGGCGTCCAATGCCATTGCTTGGATGGACGGCGTGACGAGTAACACCACAGCCAATATGAAGGTTCCAGCCATCGCGACGGACTTTGAACGCGTCATGCGTCCTCCTCGTCGGCGAGCTGGCGCGCAATCTGCGGGATCATGCTGGTCCATTCCACCCCGGAGCGCTCGATGGCTTCTGCAATGGTGTAGCCACACTCGGCGAGCCAATCGGAGCGATTGAGCACGAGCGCCACCGCAACTTTCTCGCCGGTGGACTGCACTGCCCAGGCATCGCGACCGCCGCGCATCGCGTTTCGTGCCTTGTTCAGCAAGTGGTCGTATCTTCCGTTGAGTGCGCTCATTCCTGTCCTCCTTTTAGGGCGACTCTCAAAGGGTTGGGTCCATGCGGTGTTCTGCATAAGATGGAATGAGAATGTCGCGCCCGATATACACGCGGGCGCGCGAGCCCTCTTTGAGCGTGATTACCGGAAGGCGATTGAGAAAGTGATTGAGCACCTGCTCACCTTCGGCGGCGCTCTGCGCGGAAATCCCATTGCGAATTTGCGCTGACGGATCGAGCACGCTTCCGTTGTTACCGATCTGAGCCAGGCCACCCAGTCCGCCAATTGCGGCCGCTGCGCCAAAGGCGAGCAGGTAGCCGTGATCGACCTTGGTAGCGAGACCCGTCGTCCCGAGTGGATCGAGGCCGATGTATTTGTCGAAATCGAGGGAGAAGCCATCTGGGCAAACAGCCCGGTGAAAGGTGACAAACATCTTCCGTTGCTGAGCATTGCCCACGCTTTGCACTGTGCCGATCAATCGAGTGCCCTGCGGCATGAGGAGCTGCTGGTGGTCGTGCGAGTAGTAGTCGGTCGTCAGCATAACCAGAATTGGCCCGCTGAACCCGACGTCGATATGGTTGGTGACGACGCCTTCGAGGACTGTTCCCTCGAAGATCCGGTAAAGTCGGCCCTGGTACTGGTCAAACTCATAAGGGGCCATTGGATCGTTCTTCGCGTCCGCCTTTGCTGGCTGAACACTGGCTGCTTTCACAGGCGAAGATTGCGGCGAGCGAACGCCGTCGGCGCGTGCCGCTTCTTCCGCCTGGGCTGCAGGCCGGGCATCTTGATGCTCGCCTAGCACCGCAGCCGTCGGCGGATTCGTCGCGGCTGGCACTTTTGTATCGCCGGGACGCCCGAAATCAATTGCTACAGTCCCGCTGTTAATGGCGTCCTGCTTCTGCTTTTCCCGTGCCAGTGCTCTTTGCTTAGCGTCGGCCTGTGCCTGGGAGGTGTTGGAAGTATGCTGAGGTGCGTTTGCACTGCTCCCGTAGATCGCGTCCCGCTGCGCCGCAGTCATTGGAGCGGCGGTCGTGGACTCCGGTCCAGGAACAGCCTCCGTACCTTGAAGCTGCTGCATCGCCGCAGCCAACTGCTGCTGACGTTGCCGCTCTTCCGCATCTTGCTGCGCCTGTAGTCGCTGCTGGGTCTCAAAATTCGATACCTGTTGGGCGCTAGGTGACACCGGACGTATGGGGAGAGTGCTCACCGGGGCCGCTCTTTTGTTGCCGTGGATCAGGCTGGAAACGTTGGCAACACCGATCAAGCCGAGAATCACCACAAGCGCAATCACCACGGGCATAGTCTTGCGTACCGGTGGCTTCGCCTCTGGCTGTTCGGGAACGGTCGCAGATGGGATTTGCTTCTGTTCTGCCATGGCTATTCCGAGCCTCCCTGACGGTGAAATTCAACCTTCTGTTTCCCAATAGCGAGATACCCGTTCTCCAGTTCTTTGGGCACGGTGTAAAGCCCCGCATTGAAATCGAAGTTGATGAGCGAGCCTTTTCCGTCTTTCAGTTCATAGAGGGCAGGCGTCTCCTGGAAGTGACCGCGCAGATAAGTGAATTTGTCATCTCGCCAGATTTGCTGGAGTCCTAGTCCTCTGCCTTTTCGCGCATCCCACGTGTAATCAAAATGCAGCGATCCGGGGTATTCGCTTCGGAACTGCTCGCCCTTCGATTGCTCGGCTTTGATCTCCACGGCCTGTGCCGTTTTGGCCGCAATGGCTTCTTGCTTCGCTTTGTCTAATTCCGCTACCGGCACGAACACCGGGAGCTGCGTCAGCCGATCTTTGGCAGCCTGGTCGCCTGGGTTGATGAAGATTTTCGAATCAAAGTGGGGATCGGAATCGTTCGAGACCTCTGTCAACTGCAGCGTGTACTCGTTGCCGTGGTCAGAGACGATATGTATGTCGGTCGTTCCGTTGGCCACCTTCGGCTTTACGCTGATGAAGCGCGAAGCCACATGGCCACCGTCGAAGACCCAAGCGACCGTGTCGCCGGCAAAGACGTTTGCGACCTTTTCCTCGGGAGGCAACACGATGAGTGTCGATTGGAGAAGCCCGGCACGAATCTGTGGCGGCGTTCCCGCTTCCGAGATCACAACCGTTCGTGGCGCGTTTGGCTGGAGCGGATGTGGATTTGCGGCGTGCAACGTGTTGGAGGCCAGCATAAGGCCAAGGCCAATCGCAAGGGGTAGAGGTGGTCTCATGACGTTCGTGTCCTTTCCTGTGTGAAATGGTTTACTCGTTCTGGCCCTGGGCAAAGCGGTTGATTCCGTCGGCGAGGCCGTACTTCGCGATCAGCTTGCTGCGACGGACGCGGTCTTTCGGCTTTGTTGAGAAGATCGCGTAACTCCGGTTGTCAAGATTGAGTGCTATCACCTTGGTCAATCCGTCGCGGCGAATGTAGAGCCCTTCGCGGTCGCGCAGGCTCTCGAAGAGTGCGATTTGCTGGCCGTTCATCTTGAAGAGCTCGGCGTATCGTTTGCGGTTGAAAGTGGCGTCCTTCAAGAACAGAAACGACGTGCAGGAGTTGACGATGGAGTCCGCGTTCGCCCCAAGGTCCTCGGCGGATTGACCGATCATGGTCACGCCGCCAAGGTTCTTTCGCACGGTCTTGATTGAGGCCAGTGCTCCTTCAAGCAGTTGCCGGTTCTTCATCGACGAAAAGATCTCTTCAATGAGGATGTGCTTCGGGACGCCCAGATTGGCGGGGTTGTAGAGAACATCGTTGATGCGCCGGAGCAGCCACACCATCAAAGGCTCAATCAGGTCTGCGTTCTGCTCGTTATTTACGCCTTGGAAGTCGAAGCACTGGAGACGAGCGAGCGAGAGGCTGTCTTCGACGTTATCGAAGATGGCGCTGTAGACGCCCCGGCGAACCCACTTTGAGAGATACCGGTCCAGCTTCTTCGGCAGGAAGAGATTCGAAAGGCGACGATTTTCCCGGTCAAGCAGGTACATATCCCGGACGGCTTTGTGGATCACGTTGTCATCTTCCGGCTCCAGCTCCGCTCCGCCGTTCGTCAGCAGCAGTTTGACGAAGGAATAGAGGAACGCGATGTTGTTCTCCGTCGGCTCCAGCGCGAAGGGGTTAACGCGCGGCCCATCTTTGCCAATGCGGTCCACACGCCCGCCGTAAAGTTCCACTACGCTTTCATAGCTGCCGCCAATGTCGAAGATGTATGTGAAGCCGCCGTACTTTTGTTCGTGAGCAATGGCCATATTGCCGTGAACGGATTTACCGGTGCCGGTTGGCCCAAGGATGAGCATGACCCGGACACCGTCCACGTAGGCGTCCTGGAAGAATGGTGTCCGTGTCCGGGTCTCGAAGACGTTCAGGTACTCATTGTCCAGATCTTCCGAATATTGATGGCCCAGGTGCGGAGCGAAGATGGAGGACAGGCGCGCATGGTGATCTTCCGCGAGCCACATGGGAAAAACGTTGAACTTGTGGTTGCCGGGGAACATGGCATAGAAAGCCGAAAGGTTCCCTAGCGTTTCTTCCATGACCTGCACTCGCGCATCGACGAAGGCCCGATGCACGGAAGGCGCAATGCCGCGCAATTCATCGAGACTCCGCGCGGCCACGAGGAAGCGGAGAGAGAACTCGCCCTGCGCTTTCTTGTCGAGCGACCGGATGACCTCTCCGAGGTCGTCCACCTGCGTATTGGCTGCCCGCGCACCGGCACCCGTATCGAGTGAAGCGAAATCATGTCCACTCATGACCCGCGTCAGTACTCCGACTTTGAAGAACGAGATGAACTTCTCCTGAGCGTCGATCTCGCACCGGGCTGCGGCCGTGGACTTCGGACGCCACGTCGTACACATCACGCTGTTGCAATCGAGAGTTGAAAGCTTCGCGAACAGGCAGGGCCGTGATGCCTCGGGCGTTGTTTGGAGAGAAAACATCTGGACGTGCCTGCGCCCGATTGTGAGATGATCGCTGTGCCATTCGACCGGACTTTTCACGATCTGCCGGTCCACGCCGTCGTCGCCTCGCAGCTCATCCGCAGCGGCCCATTCTTCAAGATTGAAGAGGTAGCTGAAGAACTGATAGACCGCATTCATCTCAAGCAACTTCAACCCGAGCGAGCTGGCGAGGTGTCCTTCGAGCAAGGTCGCAATCTTCTCAAGATTGGCCAGCATTCGAGAGGTGTCGGCAGCATGTTCTTGAGGCCTATGCGCAAAGGCACTGACTTTTGGTGGCTCCAGCGTGAGACACCAGTGCAAGTCGATTCGACGAAGGCTTCCCGTCGCTTCAAGAAACGCCAGGCGGTCGCTCACGAAGACCTGAGTGACTGCATTGGCATAGCTGGAGCTTCTCGGCAGGTCAAAGCCCGACATGACCCGTGTGTACTGATAGAGACATGAGCCTTCCGGCAGCCCACGGAGCGCGCCTTCAATCGAGCGAACCTCTGCTTCAAGCTCCTGGTCGGTCAGTCCCTCTTCGTCAATGCCGTCGAGCGAAAACAGGCAACCATAGCCGCCGCCCTTCAAGGCAAAGATCCGTTCGTTGACAAACCGGCTGATTGGGATGATCGAGCAGGCGGCTCCGGCCTTAGCGAACCAAGGCGTGTAGCGCTCGTGTTCAGTGTTTGCGCGGATCATAGTAGGACCTCTGACTCAGACTCAATCCCCAAAGCTCGAACATCTTTGGGTGCTTACGGACGATCAGCCATGCAGCACCCGCCATCGTCGGGAAGCTGATGACCGCAACGATTCGGAACCCAACGAGGAAAACCGTTACGCAGACGAAAAGGATCGTCATCCATGCTGCGAGGTCGAGGCCCAGCTTGGCCCTCGGCCGATTCAGCGCCTGATTGATTGGCAACGGCTCTCCCCGTTTGGTCATAGCGCACCTCTACATCGACTGGCCGGTCAGCGAGCCGATCCAGCCGGCGCCCCATCCGAGAACTGCGGCACCGAAGAGCGCACCGAATAGTCCTGGGATTGCCTCCTGAAAGCGACCGCTCATCATCCGGATTCCAGCGAAGATCAGGCCGCCGAAGCAGATGACCGCACCCGCATAGATGGCGAAGGTCTTGAAGGTCTGCATGAGCGTGGTCGCCCCTGAGAAGTCCATCGTTCCCTGGGCATGGGCTGCGCTCGTCAAAGTCAGCGCAAGAAGAGTGGGAGCCATCGTGCGGATGGCCGAAAGAAGGTTGGTTTTCAGGAATGGCTGTGCCCGGCGGAAGCCGGACGGACCAGACGGCCGATTGCGAGTCGCATCGGAGCGGAAGAGACGGCGGAATCGATTCACTTTGCACCTCCGCTGACAGGGCGTCAGCACTGGCGCAAAGTTAGAGTTGAACGCTCCTCAGCGTCCAATGAATTCCATGCCGTCCGTTATGCCATCTGTGCATAACGACGCTTCGCCGTTCTTGAGGCTAGACTTCGTAGTCCTGGAGAACCTCGGGCGTCCCGACCCCACCTTTATATAAGGTAGCTTTGACCTCGGGGCGGCTGCTCAGAGAGCAGGAAAAGGTGGTTCCATCTGTAAACTTGATTTCGACGTTGGTTCCATCGCCGGTGTCCCGATGGATGCGGAACGCAAGTAGGTCTTGCCCGCAAGCTCCGGGCATTCGATGTAATCATCCTGCATGGATACGACCTCAGCCGAATTAGAATCGCACTCTCAACAGCTTGTTGTCAGGCCCATTCTTGTAAATCTTCCGAGTTTTCTGCCTTAACCTCCGTCCAAGAGGGGCCGGGAAGAGGCGACGCACTGCCGAGAGGCATCTTCGGAGACAATATCACACTTATCGTGTGTAGACTCATAGTGGTCTAAACTCAAGCATAGGAGTGTGGCGACACGCTCCGTTAAGTCTCGGTTTGGCGTAAGGTTGCGGCAACTCCGCGACGAGCGGGGCTATTCGCAAGAGGAGTTGGCCGAACGGGCCGGCCTGCATCGCAACTACGTTGGCGGGGTGGAACGTGGCGAACGGAACGTCGCGTTGGAGAACATCGTCAAGTTGGCGAAAGCCCTTTCGGTCAAGCCTGGCGATCTGTTTACAGATTTCTCTTGATGAAAGGCGTTTACCATTGTTCTCTCCGAAAGGAGACCAGATGCGAGTGCATACCGTCCGGCTTCGGGTTGCTGACCTTGGATTTCCCCAGGGTGCCCTCACGCGGGAAATTATTGGCACGGACAAGGATAGAGATGTGTTTGGGCACGTGGCTCCGTTCAACGGTGGTCGATGCCGACAAATGGACTTGGAATTGTGTCCACCGGATTTGGGACCGCGCCTTCGTGCCGACTACTCCGACCAGCCCCGAGGCGAGCGTCTCTACATTGCGATGAAGCCAATCACAGCATCAGACGGGGAGCCACGAATCTTTGTCGTTGAGCACACATCTGAGGGGTTGTCATTGGATGCTGCACGCGCACGCCACGACGATCAGTGGTCTCCGGATGATCTGTTTGTGTTCTGCGTGTCCGACAAGTCCAGTGCTCCGAACAAAAGTGAGGAATAAGAGAGTCCTATGCTTCAGAACGGCAGCGGTCAATCGCATCTTGGTGATCAGGGTGAACTGTGGTTCGCTGCGGCACTCCCGCGTGGCTGGGTTTGGCAGCCGCCGCGCCGCGATGTGGGCAAGGATGGCCTCATCGTAATCCGGGACAACACGGAACTTCACAACCTAGAGTTCTCTGTGCAGATCAAGACTACAGCATCCCCGCGGTTCCGCGACGGACACTTGGTGCTACCCGGTGTGTCGAAAGCTTCAATTCGGTATTGGTTCGCTAGCCCAATCCCGACCCTGGTCGTCGGCGTGGATATTAATGACCATATCGGGTGGTACGCCTGGCACTCTGAACTCTTTAGCTCTCCCGAAACGCTCCTCAAGACCAATGCAGAGACGATAACGATTCGAATCCCGCAAGACAATCAGCTCGACACGAACGGCTGGAACCGACTTCGACGGGACCTCTTCGACCACTTCAAAGCGCTACAACGGGCTTTGTCCACCGAATCGGTAACGCCTCAACTTGTGGAGACGGTGTACCAAATATCGAGAGTCATTGGTAATTTGATTCGTCTTGGATCGAGTGCGCCACCAATACCTCCATTTACCCAAAGCGAAGGAATGAGCCTCCTGATCGAGCAGATGGAATTACGCGATCTCATCCATGCGGTCCGCGCATTGTTAGGCAAGATCGACAAACGCTCAGGGGCACACAAACAGATCGCTCTTTGGCTCACGTCATTTGAAGATCTCGCAAAGGGCGCATACCCGAGGCTAGAAATGCTCCCCCCTCCCAAACACGACATTCCCGCCGACTTGGAACTCGCTTTTTCGCCAAAGCGCCTCCCTGAAGCACGACCCCGTCTCATCCTTGCAGGTGTCGATCTCATCCGGCTCCTGACATCACCCCAACCTTCCGCTCCAAGCCGGGAAGAACCTGGGGGCCGCCCCGTAGCTAGTGGTGCCTCGTAATTGTTGGCGAGCCGGAACCGGGCATCACCGATCCGAGGAGGCCTCAGACTCGGTTTGCAGCGAGATTTCTGGTGTCTATTCATCCTTGTTCCGCGAAGGCACTTGAGTTCTGCTGCTACATACGATTTACTCGACTAAAGCAGTGAAGTTTGGAGGCATGCCATGCCACAAAGAGCAGAGGCAATTCGCGTTCGAGTCACTTCACGTAAGCCAGAGCTGGACAGTCGTGATCTTCGGCGCACTTTCTGGGCACCATTGACAAGCAATGAGGATGTGTCCAACCTTGAAGCAAGGCTGTGCCGTGGTTTCGGCCCTGCTCTGAAGAAGAGCCTCGTCGAGAGCCTCTCTGAACCGTTGCGCACTCTGGAAGACCAGCTCTCCCGCGACGGACTAAGCACGTTCGAGCGGATGTTCGAATTCGGACCTCCAGGAAGGGACTGGTATCGTTACCAGGCGGGAGAAGCATTTTCGCGATTTATTGAATACCGCCGAGATGCATTTGAATCATTGCCAGAGCTTCGCAATGTTCGGGAGCGATTAGCCGCCGCTGCGGGCGTGATCTTCTCGACTCGAATCATTGGGTATTCGAGTTTAACTTTCGAGGTGGCGACTGCGTCATTTGACAAACTCGCGAAGGCATTTGATGGTCACTTTGACGAGCTTCGGGTGTTTCTAGACGCCTTTGTGCCATTGGCATTCGCTGAAGTGTTCGATATCGGTTTTGCTGACACCAATACGTTCGACGTATCGATACCAGAATCTGCAGAACATGCTTTTATCGCAGCGGCAGCCCGTCCTGCTGCTCGACCCATCGAGCAGCAGGACATCTCCTCAACAACTTCGAAATTCCCCTCATCGCGCGAACGCGCGGAGTGGTTGTGGCGGCTTGCGAATGGGTCACTGCTGGTCCCATTCGCAATCGCTCTCCTCGTCATGTTTTATGGCATACGAATGTTGTCGGATATCCGACGGACTGAAGATGAGGCTCTCCGTCCGATCCTGATCCATCAGTTGGAACTCCTCCGGGAAGACAGAGCACGGTTTTCCATCAACCAAGTGAAGGATGTGGGCGTCCCCTGTGCCATCACGTCAGCCGATTCGAAAAATGGCAAGCAATAGCGGGGCAACAGCAGCGAGGCACGGTAAAAGCCGCGGAGGAAGCGCGCCGTCGTCTGGAACCTCGGTCGAGCAAATCGCTTTGAGAGTGTCTGCGATTGATTCTGCATCGTTCGCGCCATAGCCCAGCAGGTCCAGATCTCGGGTTGGCCGAAACGGGTCGTGAAGCCAAGTCACAAAGAGCATCGCGCCCTACACCCTGATCTTCAAGGCTTCATCTACTAAAAAGCCGACCTCCCTCCAATCAAGGATCGGAAACACCCACTCGTTATTGGTGATAAGCCGAGATTGGTCGGGGGCGTCTGTACCGATCAAAAAGTTGAAAAGCACGCCCTGAAGAACGATCGAAAGGACTCGTTGTCCATCGACCATATGCCATTGCGGAGGAAAGAAGAATTGGATACGTTCACCCTCGCACGACAGGGCAATGCAAGTCACGGGGTACTGCCCATCTTGGCCAGGATTCCTGTCGCTCAAAAGGTCGCGAAGAATGGCTTCGTCGTCGCCGAGATCAACCATACTCAGCGCTTGCGAGGCTCCCATCCTCCAGAGCAGCGACAGCAACCAGAGTCTGACAAGTGTGCCATCAATGGGGCCCAAACTGAAGGCGTCATGGAGCGTGCCCGTTAGGTCGTCCGGCACGTGACGCCAGACTACCGCACAGTATGCGTCCCACTGTTCAAATCTCTCAGTGCAGCTCGAACATAGGAAATACTCTTGCGCATTTAAGCCCGGTGGCACGAGGAAGTCCGGAAGGACAGACTGAGCTTTCATCTCGACACGACCGTCACAAAACGCACAGTTCTCTCGCGTCAAGCAGGATTGAGGGATGTTCTCGGTCCAGCAGAGTCCGAGGTGTGCACCAGAAGGAAACTCAGTGATGCCAGAAATCCTACTACCTTGAGCCGCGAGATCGAAGGTCACTGGCAGACCGAAGGCATTTCCCTTGAACCTCGTGTGCTGCGCGATGGGACCATTCGCGCCCTCGTAAACGTGATGCACGCCGTCCGACGGATCAAAGGAAATCAAGTTCAACGAGATGTCAGCGGAGATCTTGAGGTCGGTGATGGCCTTCCGCTGCCCATCTAACTCGATCAATAGTGGGGAGACGGCATCTCGAATTGCGCCACTCGGCATGGGAATCAGATCTCGCTTAGTTGCGTCGATATCAAACTCCACCCGGCTCACTGAACCATCCGAGGGAAGATTCACGAAGCGGCGCGGATAAGCCATTTCATGGAAAACCCAGAGGTCGATTGCTGGGAATGGGGACTTGACCAACTCGTGGAAGAACAGGGGCTTCCAAGAATCACTAATCTCGATGTAATCAGAACGACCCTCGACCCTCACGGAACAACGAATGTTCGCCGTTTCAGGGATGGCATGAACAACTTCTTCCTGTAGGAACCAGCCCGCAACGTCCTGAGGCCGTATTTCAGAAAGAGTGCGCAGCTCGATGCCATGTTGTCTTGCCGTGAGGTAAGCCGCCCTCGTGAATCCTCTTTCCGAAACTGCGATTGTCTTGGCGGCTCCCAGCTTCTGCCTTTTGGTCGCCAGCTGTTCAATCCAAGTGTCGTTCGCTTTACGGCTCCGTTTCTGACACTCGATCGTGATCAGGATGTCCACGCTTCCGAGGCGGAACCGAATCGACGCATCTACTTCGCGCAGCTCATCCGTCGTGAGATCTCGGATGCGATCGGGTGATGTGACGATGGCACCCCGAGGTGTTGCACTCTCCTCTATCATCGCGACGATTCGCTCAAATTCACGCCAGGCTGGTCGGGTACGTTGTATCGTCAAGCCATTATCCCCTTGCCCGAGCAGAATACCCCTCCAACACGTTGGCATTCACGACGAAATCGACCAGCATTCGCTTCTCCCCAGGCAACAGTCGCCTCCTGTGTCATCGACGGAAGATCGGCCAAGAACTCGGCAAGCGACTGCCCGGTTCGGGTCGGGCTCAGGCCTAGTATCCTGCTCATAATCTCGGTATCGACCTGAATACCGGCAGCCTACTGGTTCTCGTGATTCAACATACTCCGAGCTGGTCGCCGCATCCGGCTCTGAGTGGCGATCATATGAACGCATGCTGGTTCATTCGATCAAGCTCACCTCAATTCTGTTCTGAAGCTGCCCGCACGAACAGGGCTTCCGTCGATAATGGCGCAGCAGAAAGATCACCTCCGGCGATTTGCTTTTCGCTCTTTGTTCGCCTATGATGTGTATTACCTCGGCAACTTCTCCGTTACGCTATTGAACACCTGCTCACGTTGACCTACGATGACTGGCACCGTCATAAAAGGGGCCGTCTTGCTAACTAATGAACATTTAGCTGTCATGACAATCAAGCGCGTCATCTTCCACGACGTGCCCAACCACGTTCACGGAGTTGATGGCAATCTCGTCCTCGCTTCAGCAGAAACCGAAATCGATGCCCAGCGTCGGAACATGTTGAAGAAGAAGCTAGCCAAGGTTCTCGACAGCAAGTCTGCATATCCGATTCTGTTTGAAGACAATTCGAGCTCCCCAGTGGTAGCCATAGTGCGCGAGTACACGAAGAAAGAGCATAAGGTGGATGCGTTCGTCACAAACACCCAGGAACTGGCGAAGCATCTTCACCAAGTGCAGCACGGGGCCGTCTCTCCGGGTTTATTGTGTGTGATTGAGTTCGCCGCCGACGGCAAGCCAGGTTTGGTTTTGATGAAACTTGAGCGAGAGGCCGGAGCACAGCTGAAACTCGATAAGGTCGGGAACAAGACTCGGTTCGCAATGTCCGTTTTGGAGGATCTGGTTCTTACTGACGGCACAAAGCTGTTTAAGACTGCGGCTTTCCTCCGGACGGGTAGCGGAGACGACGAGTTTCTGATGTCGGCGTGCGACAGTCAGCATCGAGTGACCGACAGCAGCGATATGGCGAGGTTCTGGATAAAGTACCTTGGTTGCACTTTCCGTGAAGACCCTAGGGTATCGACATCCAAGTTTTACAACGCAAGCATCGAGTTCATAAACTCAGTGGTGACCGAGCCTGTCATGCGAACTGCAATTTATGACGGCTTGCATGCAGAATTGAGATCGAGCAGGTCGATGGTTGCTCCAAAGACTTTCATCCAAGAACACGTGCCAGAGGAGCTTCGGACGACCTATCGCGAGTTTTTGGAGGAGCGAAAGGTACCACTGACTTCTTTTCACAAGGATGTCATTGATGTAAAGAACAAGCTTCGCAGGCGAACCTTCCTTAGCGAGCAAGGCGTAATGGTGAGTGCGCCAGAGGAGAGTGAGGGACTCGTACAGGTGAATGAAGAGAGCATCGTTGTGCAGGACAAGCTGAAGAGAGTGGGGCGTGGGTGACAGACGTCGAATTAGCCAGGAAGAGCTGGACGCAAGAGAAGCCGAGCTTCGCGGAGTTTGGCGACTTGATCGCAGAACGCCTCAGGTTGGCCCTACGAAGGGAGGGCATTCTCGCCGAGGTTTCGGCACGCGCTAAGGAGCTAGACAGCCTGGTTAGGAAGCTGCTGCTGAAATCAGAGCATGACTATGATTCGCTCCCTGACAAGGTTGGCGTGCGGATCGTGATCAGGCATTTGTCAGACATTCCGGCTGTAGAGCAGATCATATCGCGGGACTTTGATCACGACCCCGCAGACAACAAGGCGAGGGATCACGGTACGAACCGCGTGGGGTACCTCAGTGTGCATCTGGATCACACGAGACTGAAAACGGACGACCAACAGGCGGTGATGTTCCCGCCATCTAAGTTCTTTGCAGAGGTGCAACTGCGAACTCTCGCGCAGCACCTATGGGCCGAGATGTCGCACGACGACGTGTACAAGAACGATGAAACAGCTAACGCTTTGTCGAGTGATCTTAAGAGACGCGTTAATTTGATGGCGGGGCAGGTGGAAGTGGCTGACAGAGAGTTTGACCGCATCAGCAAAGAAATTGGACAAGACGATGCTTATCGGCTCTTGCGAGCGCTGGAGAGACATTACTACAAATTGACCACCCGCCGAGCGAACCCCGAGCTCTCACTTCTTGTGATTAAGCTACTGTCCCCTACCTTCAAAGGTCTGACAGCGCCACAGATTATCACCCAGCTAGATGAAACCTTTGTGAAACACGCTGGAATGCTCGAACAGATTTATCAAGATCCTGACAGAGCTGTTGATTCAAGTGCGTTCTTCTTTCAACCTGAAGCTCTGATGATCTACGACCGGTTACTCCACGACCGGGACGAGACGCTTAGCCTATGGAGTACTGTGTTTCCTTCGTCAGAGCTTGATCGCGTGGCCAATAATTTTGGCATTTCCCTTGATTGAGGACCGCGCATAGTAGCTCCATTACAATCTTGCTCCTGCCACCGCGGAATTGTGCCGGAGGGACGAGAAGACGTGGGGGCAACCGCTGGAGCAACTTGGAGAATTGGCGATGGCAATTCATGTTCATTATCACTCGCTTACGCTTTCTTCTCGATTCCCGGTAGCGCTGCCAGCCAATCTGTTTGCTTTTGTATTCACTCGAAAAGCCCGCTGAGACTTCCCATCTTCAATTTCCGTCAGGTTGGTGCGCAAGCTGATGCTGCGTAGGAAACGTCACGGTCGCCGTTATTTCCGTTCCCCTGCATGGCAGTTCTATGGCATTTGCGAACCCCGTCTAGCACATGTTCTCCTGCGAAAATGGCTCCGGCGTCGTACTCGCCGGAGCCATTGTGATGCCGGCTAGAAGTGCAAGCCCAACTGGGCCGTGTAGCTTCGCGGCGTGACGTAGTGGGTTCCGCTAAAGGTGGACAAGAAGTTATAGAGCGCATAGTTATTGGCCAAGTTAATGACCGTGAACTGCGCGCTCCACTTGTACTTGTCGCCGTGCAGCAGGTTGTCGTGTCCGACCGCGAGGTCGAACAAGTTGCGCTGCTGAATGCGCGGAGGTTTGTGATCATCGTTCTCGGTGCCTGCGGCCGGGATACTGATCAGACTGGAACCATACTGCGCAGCTGGGCATAGGTTTGTACCCAACGCGGAGCTGATCGGCGTAGTCGGCGTAGCGCGCACGCTGCCGCAATAGAGTCCTGCCTGGAACTGCTGATCCGGGCTGATGATGGAAGTATCGACCACCGAGTTGCTGCCTGCAGGACCGTTGTTGCAATTGCCTCCGGCGCACGGCACCGGCCCTGCCACCAGTCCGCTGTCGAAGCGCCAGTTGAAGCCCATCCAAGGACCGCGCTTCCAGGGCTGGTACTGAATGTGGGTTGTCTCGTTGAACTTCTCGTCGTGGTCGATTCGGAAGACTCCCGCCGGTGCCGAGGGTGTCGCACCGGCTCCGCCAACCTGCGGAGAAAAGAAGCGCGCGGCCACGCTAGAGAACACGACCAGCGCGGAGAATCCGTGGATATTTGGCACACTGATGCGACCCGCGTACCCGGGAATTTTCGAGCGGTCCCATTCTACTGGGAAGGTAATCGGAGTTGCACCCAATACGCTGAAGTCGTAGCCGTGATGGGTGTACTTCCA
>Ga0316219_1001683_pt1 | contig 22639 bp, 20 predicted proteins | sample TBH18003PmetaG_FD_203635 | JGI IMG/M metagenome (GOLD analysis project Ga0316219, IMG submission 203635) | Freshwater microbial communities from Trout Bog Lake, Wisconsin, USA - TBH18003P | ecosystem: Environmental > Aquatic > Freshwater > Lake > Hypolimnion/Profundal zone | place: USA... | reverse complement strand
ATCTCCGGAAGGATCGCAAACCGGAACTCGCGGCTAAGGCGCCCTAAACCGGCTGAACATTTCCACCTCATTCCCATGACCTCCGCTGACCAAACTCTCGAAATCATCCCGCTGGACACCCTGGTGGCCCGGGCGCGCCTCCTACGCGAACAAGGTTGCCGGCTCGTGCAGATCTGCGCCACCCGGCTCCCCGACCAACTCGAACTGACCTACAGTTTCGATCGTGATATGCGCCTGTCGAGCTTCCGCGTGATCGTTGCCCCCGATGAGGCACGCATCCCGAGCATCAGCTCGGTGTTTTGGTGCGCGTTTCTCTACGAAAATGAAATGCATGATCTCTTTAACCTTGCGGTGGACGGCATGGCGGTGGACTTCCATGGAAAACTCTACACGACGGCCGTGAAGTTCCCGTTCGGCAGCACCAAGGCTCCGGCGGCGCCCGCCAAAAACTAACTTTAGCAATCTCCTCCTTCATGCCACGCACCATCATTCCCTTCGGCCCACAGCACCCGGTACTGCCGGAGCCGATCCATCTCGACCTGGTGGTCGAGGACGAAAAAGTGGTCGAAGCCCGCCCGTCGGTCGGCTTCGTCCATCGCGGACTCGAAAAGCTGGTTGAAAAGAAGGACTTCACCGAATTTGTTTATGTCGCCGAGCGGATCTGCGGCATTTGCAGCTTCATCCACGGGCAAACCTATTGCCAGGGCCTTGAGACCATCATGCGCATCCCGGTGCCACCGCGTGCCCATTACCTCCGCACCGTGTGGGGCGAGTTTTCGCGGATTCACAGCCATCTGCTCTGGCTCGGCCTCATGGCCGACTCGGTCGGTTTTGAGAGCCTCTTCATGCACTCCTGGCGCGTCCGGGAGCGCGTCCTGAACCTTATCGAAGCCACCACCGGCGGTCGGGTCATCTTCGGCACCTGCAAGGTGGGCGGCGTTCGCCGCGACATCGAGCCCGAGGCCATCCAGCAGATCCTCGTCGAATTGGAAGGCATCGAAAAAGACGCGCGCCAGATCACGAAGGTCTTTCTCGGCGACAACTCGGTGAAGGACCGCCTCTGCGGAGTGGGCGTGCTGGCGCGACAGGATGCCTACGACCTCGGCTGTGTCGGTCCCATGCTCCGCGCCAGCGGGGTCGCCCAGGACATGCGCCAACTCGGCTATGCCGCTTACGGCGAGCTCGAGTTTCAGGCCATCATTCGCACCGAAGGTGATTCTTTTTCCCGTTGTGCCGTCCGCTGCGACGAGATCTTCCAATCGATCGACCTGATCCGTCAGGCCCTGGCGAAGATCCCCACCGGTGAAATCGCGGTCAAGGTCACCGGCAACCCCAACGGCGAGTTTATTGCCCGCACCGAGCAACCGCGCGGTGAAGTGGCCTACCTGCTCAAAGCCAACGGCGCGAAGAACCTCCAGCGCTTTCGCGTGCGCACGCCCACGTTTGCCAACCTGCCCGCGATGATCCGGTTGCTCCAAGGTTGCGACCTGGCCGACGTCCCGGTCCTCGTGCTCACGATCGACCCCTGCATCAGTTGTACCGAAAGGTGATATGGCCTACTTTGAAATGTCCCGGCTGGCCCTCACGTGGGCTTTGAAGAAACCCGCCACCACTCGCTACCCCTTCACGCCGCGCCAACCCATCCCCGGCTCGCGCGGGCGGCTCGTGTTCACACGAGACCACTGCGTCTATTGCACCGTCTGCGCCAAGAAATGCCCTACCGGCGCCCTGGTCGTTAACCGCGCCCAGAAGCGCTGGGCCATCGACCGCCTCCTCTGCATCTCCTGCGGCTACTGCGTCGAAGCCTGCCCCAAGAAATCTCTCGCCCTCAGCACCGCCCACGGCGTGCCAGCGGTGACCAAGGATCTCGAATTGGGATAAGGCGGTCGAGGGTTCGAATCCCTTCGCTCGCTCCGATCTCCCAGCCTTCATTTCTCAACGGCTCACCAGGGCTGGCGCATCGCCTTGGGTTTTTCCTGACAGGACTGCCAATCGCGGGTAAGCTTCGTCCATGAATGACTCAATCGGAACGCCCGTATGGACCTGACGCAGTTGGGCTGGAACGCTGACCTGAACCAGCAGTTCGCACCCTATCATGCCAAGGGCCTGGTTCCAGCCCGCGTGGCAGTGGAGGATAGACATTTTTTTCGCGTCTGGACCGCGGACGCAGAACTTCTCGCGCAAGTGACCGGCAAGTGCATTCACGAAGCCCGCAGGTCCAACTCGAAACTACCCAAGGTCGGGGATTGGGTGGCCGTGAAACTCGTTCCCAACGAGCAAAAGGCCGTGATTCATGCGATCCTGCCACGCCGCACCCGGCTCTGCCGCAAGCTGACCGACCGTGGCAATACGGAGCATGTCCTGGCCACAAATATCGACACGGCGCTCATGGTGACGGCGGTGGACGCGAGCTTTGATGCCTCTCGCCTGGAACAGATGCTGGTCATGGTCCGTGAAAGCGGCGCGCGCCCGATCGTCCTGCTCAATAAAATTGATTTGTGCGACGACCTGAAAGCCAGGATCGCGGACGCCAAGCGCGTGGCCGGTGAGACTTTGGTGCTCACCGCCTGCGCCCTCACCGGTCGAGGCATGAAGAAACTGGCGCAATTGATCAAGCCCGGCGACACCGCCGTGTTCATCGGCACCTCGGGCGTCGGGAAGTCGAGCCTCATCAACCGGCTCTATGGAGAAGACATTCAAGCCACGGTGGAAGTGCGTACGAATGACCTCAAAGGCCGCCATACGACGTCCTGGCGGGAGATGATTTTCCTCCCCCAAGGCGGGGTGGTCATTGACACGCCGGGGATGAGGGAATTCCACATCTGGATTGCCAGCGAAGGCTCGAGGCAAACGTTTCCCGAGGTGGACGCCTTGGCCGTGCGCTGCCATTTCCGTAACTGTACTCATACAAAAGAAAACCAGTGCGCGGTGATCGAGGCCCTCGCCGGAGGCACACTCCCGCGCGAACGGTATGACGGTTTCCTCAAACTCCATCTCGAACTCCATTCCCTGCGCGAAGCCGAACGGAGGGCCGCCTGGCAAGGACGCAAGCGAAGCAACCGCGGAGCCCAGCGCAGGCCCGGCCAGGAGAATTGAACCGCCGCGGTGCTGACGATCCGGCTTTCCATACGGTGGATCTGTGCGACAATGAAGTGTGGGTTTACCATCGTGAATATTTCATCCGCCATTTTTGATTGCAGCGCGCCGGACTTGGGTTCGTGCCCGGACGAGTCGCTGCCGGAGTTCGCCTTCATTGGCCGCTCGAATGTCGGCAAGTCCTCGCTGCTCAACATGCTCGCAGGCGAGGAGGGATTGGCGCGCGTCTCGCCCACCCCGGGGTTTACCAAGCTCATTAACCTGTTCACCATGAACCGATGCTGGCGATTGGTGGATCTGCCCGGATACGGCTTCACCCAGGGTGCGCGCAAGGACCGGGCCCGGTTCAATCAAACCGTGAGCGATTACTTGGAAAACCGCCCGAACCTATGCCTGGTCTTTGCCCTAATCGAGTCCGGCCTGGCACCGCAGAGAATTGATCTCGAGTTCGTGGAATGGCTCGTGCGCCACAGTGTGCCATTCGTCTTGGTCTTCACCAAGACCGACAAGGTGCCCGCCGCCACGGCACAGGAGAACATCGCGGCTTTTACTGATCGCATTTCGGCGTGGTTTGAAAAGCTCCCGGCGATATTGACCTGTTCGGCCGCGACTCGGCAGGGCCGGCAAGCGCTGCTCGGGGTGATCGATGACCAGATGACGGCAATCAAAGCGGCATCAATCCCGACGCAAGCACCGGCCGAAAGCCTACCCGATCTCAGTGCGGAGGCGCGCGCTCGGGAAAACCGAAAACGACGTCCCGACCTCAACCGCCCTTGGTGAGGCCTCCCACCGTCGAGATTCATCGCCGAGGCCATTCTGATCCTGGCCACGCGGAAGGCCCTCCGCTTTCCCTCGCTCAAGTTCAACCGCAGTGCTTGGGCGGAACGGCGCTCCGGGCAAACTCCACAAACCACGACTCAGGTTTGGCTTCGAAACTCCAGGCTCGGCCGCGCCAGGTCAGGCGCACGGCTCGGGCGTGCAGGGCGTGAAAGGGCAGTATGAGCCGGCGTCGTTGCTCGGCGGAGAGCCGGTCTTCCACCAGCGCCAGGTAGAGATCCTCGTCACCCCCGTAGAGTTTATCGCCGACAATCGGGTGCCCGATATGCGCCAGGTGGATTCGGATTTGGTGCTTGCGTCCGGTGTGGAGTTGCACCCGCAGCAAGGCAGCTTCGAAAGACTCTGGTAATGCCGGGTTCGGCCCGGGCGCCGCAGGTTTCGGTGTGACCAACTCTCCTCCAGCTTCCTCCGGACCGATCACCCAATATTCGGTTCGCGCGGCCGCGCCGTCGGCACGAACACAATCTTTGATCACGACCCGGCTCAGTTCGTCTTTGCCCAGGGGGGCGGAGATGGTTCCGTGGGGTTCCTGGACGCGGCCATGCACGATAGCCAGGTATTCTTTCTCGACCAACCGTTGCTCCCAGATCCGGCGTAATTCTCTGGCAGAGATCTCATTCTTGGCGACTAGGGTCACGCCGCTGGTTTCGCGATCCAAGCGGTTTATCATCTGCGGGCGCGTGTCCGGGCCCAAATGCAGTCGCGCGCGACTGATCAGGCTCGAGTATTCGTCCCCCTTGGTCGGGTGGCAAACGAGCCCGGAGGGCTTGCTGACCACCAGCAGGTCCGCATCCTCATGAATAATCTCAAACAATCGAGTCAGGGCGACGCCTCGCAATGGTACAGGGCGACGCCGTGAGCGGGCAGGTCCACGCACAGCCCGCGCTGGCGCAAGCTCTCTCCCAGGTGGGTCTGTGCCCCCCCACCGATGCCGTCGGTAATCCGCCATGGCCCCGGCCGCGAGTCGCCCAGGCGTAGCGGGGCGTGGCATCGGCGGGAATCAGGCGCGAGGTTCACCGCCACCAGGTCAATCACCTCGGGCTGCGCTTGCCATTGCACCAAGACCATTTCCGAGCAGGGGAGATTCCCCTCGGGATCGGGTGTGAGTAATGTCGCCGTTCCCTTGCCCACGGCGCTCGTGGCGATGAGCGTCAAGAGCCGCTGGTACATCTCCTGGATGGGAACCTGCGGCGGCTCAGTATGACGACGGGTCAACTGAACCGGGGTGCGGAGCCGGGCCCCTTCCAACTGGCCCTCATGGAGCAGCCGCATGCCGGGAAGTCCCAGGAGGAGCAGCGCCGCCGCCTGATGTTCGCTGAGGGACAGCACACCCGCCACGCGCCGCTCATCGTGGTTTTCCAGGAAACGAATTCCCGCCGCCAGTTGCCGCGCGGAGAGCTTCGCCAAATGGCGCTGAACGCCCGCCCCATCCCGCGCCAGCAACTGGTCGGTCAGTTCCTTGTCGTAGGTGTAGTCGAAGCCCAGGTCCTGGAGCCGGGGTTCGAGACCCCAATACGCCTCCCCCAGGAACTCGAAGTTCGGGTGCGCCGCTTTGACGTTCCGGATCGCTTCGGCCCAGAACTCGCCCCCCTCCGACTTGGCCTCAGGGATAGGGGGAAAATCCTTCCAGGTCTTGGCGAAAACCTCCTCAAGGAGCAACATGGCCATGTCGCAGCGGACCCCATCGCACCGAGTCGCTACCGATTCGAGCAGGCCGATCATAGCCTCGCGGGCGGAGGCCAGCCGGTAATCGACCTGGACGGTATCTACCCAGGGCGGAAAGTAGGGGTCCTTGCCGTGAGCCAACCAACGCGAGCCGGGTTCCGTTGGCTGCGCGAAGGTTCCGGGGCGGAGGGCCGAACTCTGGACGAAGAGTTTTGCGGATCGCCGAACCCACGCGTGGTCGATGCCGAGATGGTTGGGGACGAAATCCAGGATGAGGCGGAGGGATCGAGCATGCAACCGGCGCCGAAAATCCGCGAGGTCTTCGTCGGTTCCCAGCCGAGCGGCGAGGCGATAATCGGCAATGGCGTAGGGCGAGCCGTCCACATCCTGGAGCTGCCAGCCCGGAAGTACCTCATCATAGAGACGTCGCTGGTGCGGCTCGGTCTGGGCCAAGGCGCGGGCTTGCGGCCCGGTGCTCCAGACCCCCATGAGCCAAAGGTGGGTCAAACCCCAGCGCGACCAGCGGTCCAACTCCGCCTCGGGCACGTTCCCCAGGGTGATAGGCCGGCCCGCCTCAGCGCCCAACCGTTGCAGCCAACACCGCGTATTGATCTCGTAGAGCAGCGGGTAAGTCATGCCAATGGCCGAAGGCCACCATCCCGCGCCGTGGCGGGGTCCGTGTGCGGTGGCCAATACCGGTGAAAGTTCGGTTACCGGGGCCGGTCAGGCCGGGTCGGCATTGAGGACTTTCAGGGCTTTCGTGGGGTTGGAAACGCGCAGGATGAGCAGGCCTTTCTTGGCGTCCGGCGCAGTCGCGCTGTAGCAATACTCGATGTTGATCCTGGCCTTGGCGAGTTGCCGCGCGATTTCCGCCAACTCCCCGAGCTTGTTCGCCCCCTCGACCATAAGGACATCATCCTCAACGACGAGCGTGCCGTGCGCCTCGAAGACGTCGAGCGCCTTCCGATAATCACTGACCACCAGGCGAATCACGCTGTGATCCACCGTGTCGCTGGTAGTGATGGCATAAATGCTGATCTTGGCCTCCGCGAGTGCGTCGGCCACGCTGGCCAGCGTGCCCGGCCGGTTATCGAGGAAAATGGCGAGTTGCTTCGTAATTTGCATAGTCAAGGTGCGTTGCGGGTTTGCCGTCGCTGCCCGTTCATAGGCTTTGACATCATTCTAGCCGATCCGATCGGAAATGCCAGATCCAGATTGAACTGGTCCGGTTTTTTTGCTTTATTAGTGGTCGGCCGGAAACGTATGAAATTCGAGGGTGCCAGCATTGAATTGCCGCCGGAACTCACCGAGAGCCGCCGGGCCGCGTTGCTGAGCTTGCTGACGGATGAAGACCCGGTCGTTTACCAGGCGGTCCGCCTGAAGATCCTTTCCTTTGGCCCGGGTGCCGCTGGCTGGCTGCGGCCGCATGCCCTGAGCCGGGAACCCGCCTTGCGGCGCCGCGCCCTGGAGATTGTGCAGGTCCTGGATCGCCAGGAAGCGGACAACGCGTTTCTGGCTTTTTGCCTGAAACAAGGCGAGCAATTCGATCTCGAGGAAGGGGCCTGGCTCCTGGCCTTGACCCAGTATCCGGATATCAATGCCGAAGGTCATCGTGCGCTGATGGATAGCTTCGCCGGCGATCTGCGGGAACGGCTTGACCTCGGCGCCCAGCCCAAATCCATCCTCACCACCATCAACCACTACCTGTTTGAGGAACTCGGGTTCAACGGCAACAACGTCGACTACTACGACCCCGAAAACAGTTATTTGAACCGCGTCATTGATCGTCGCACCGGCAACCCGATCAGCCTATGCCTGCTCTATATGCTGGTGGCGCGGCGGCTCCAGTTGCCGGTGGCCGGAATCGGCCTCCCCGGTCATTTCATCTGCCGCTTCCAGTCCAGCGCGGTGGAAATGTTCATCGATGTCTTCAACCGGGGCAAGATCCTCACCAAGGCCGACTGCGTCCAGTACCTCGTCCACGCCAACTTCAGGGTGCGCGACGATTACCTCGCCCCGGTCAGCCCCCGACGTTTGCTCCTGCGCGTGTGCGCCAATCTCCACCAGATCTACATCCACCTGAACCTCCCCGCCGAAGCCACGCGCTTGCAGCGTTACCTGGTGGCCCTGGGGCGCTAGCGCGGGTATTTCGCAGCGTTCTCGAGCCCGGTCGTGAACCGCCGGCGGCTTGACCCAGGTCAAGGCATCCCCCGCGATCCTCCAATATCTTCCGATCTAACGGTATGGCTGTTGGCGTGTATGCCATCAGAATGACTAAAACTTGAAACGGATAAATACGAAAGAACGACTTATGTTTTGTTTCCAATGCGAACAGACTTCCAAAGGGACCGGCTGCCAGGACTTCGCGGTATGCGGCAAAGATGAGGAGACGGCAAAACTCCAGGACGTGTTGCTGCATGCCACCAAGGCGGTAGCGCAATACGCCCACCAGGCACGGGCCTTCGGGGCCATTAACCCGGTCGTAGACCGCTTCATCCTCCGGGGCTTGTTTCTGACCGTGACCAACGTCAATTTCGATCCCGAGGCGATTGAACGCGCGATTCGCGACGCCGCACTCGTACGCGATCTGGCCAAGGGGTTGCATGATTCGGCCGCCACCAAGGCCGGCCAAGCCCCCCGGGTGCTTCGCGGACCCGCCACCTGGACCCCCGCCGCAACGCGCGCCGGCCTGGCGGGGACCGGCGACCTGGTCTCTGTGCTCTCCCGGCGCGCTGAGTTCGGACCGGACCTCAGCGGGCTCCAGGAGTTGCTCATGTACGGGGTCAAAGGGCTGGCCGCCTACGCCGAACACGCCCGCATCCTCGGACAAGAGGCCGAAGTCGTTTATGCCTATCTGGCCGAGGCCCTCAGTTACCTGGCCGAGGGCAAGCCGACGCTAGACGAACTGTTCACTCTGTGCCTCCGCTGTGGCGAGGTGAATCTCAAGGTCATGGAAATTCTCGATACCGCCCATACTTCCACTTACGGGCATCCGGTGCCCACGCCGGTGCGGGTGGAACCGCGGAAAGGCAAGGCCATCCTCATTTCGGGCCACGACCTCAAGGACCTGGAGGAGTTGCTCCAGCAGACTGAAGGCAAGGGCATCAATGTCTATACTCACGGCGAAATGCTGCCCGCGCACGGGTATCCCGGCCTGAAGAAATACCCGCACTTGGCGGGAAATTACGGCGGTGCCTGGCAGGCCCAGAAAGTGGAATTTGCCCGGTTCCCCGGCGCGATCCTAATGACCACCAACTGTCTCCAGGAGCCGCACGAGAGTTATCGCGACCGCATCTTCACGGCGGGTCATGTCGGCTGGGCCGGCATTCCGCACCTGGGACCCGGGGCATTCCAGCCGGTAATCGACGCCGCCCTGGCGGCTCCCGGATTCCCCGAGGATGGTGGCGACCAGACTATTCTGGTGGGTTTCGGCCATCACGCCGTGTTGGGGGTGGCGGACCAGGTCGTAGCCGCGGTCAAGAGTGGCGCGATCAAGCACTTCTTCCTGGTGGGGGGTTGCGATGGGGCTCGAAGCGGCCGCGATTATTATACTGAGTTCGCGGAATCAGTCCCCAAGGATTGCGTGATCCTCACTCTCGCCTGCGGTAAATTCCGGTTCAACAACCAGGAGTTCGGGACGATCGGCGGAATCCCCCGGCTCCTGGACATAGGCCAATGCAACGACGCCTATTCCGCGATTCAGATTGCCGTGGCGCTATCGAATGCCTTCGGTTGCGGGGTCAATGACTTGCCCCTGTCGTTTATCCTCTCCTGGTACGAACAGAAGGCTGTGGCGATTCTCCTCACGCTCCTGCACCTGGGCGTCCGCAACATCCGGCTCGGTCCCACACTGCCGGCCTTCGTCAGCCCTAACGTTCTCAATGTCCTGGTGGAGAAGTTCAACCTCATGCCCATCAAGACCCCGGAGGCTGATCTGAACGCCATCTTCGCGAAGGCCGTGTAGCTAAACACGCCCCGGGCTGGGGGATTGGTTTTCTCCCAGCCCGGCCGCGAACCTCGGTCGTGGTGTCCTTGGCCGGTAAGTGGTCAGTGCCGTCGCGCTAATCGACCACCCAGCCGGTCCCAAACAACAAGGCAGGTCTTTCGACCTGCCTTCTAAAATGAACCTGCGGACCAGTAGCGACCTACTCGCCCTTCGCGCCCTTTGAACCTTTTTCAGGTTTTGCGCCCTTTTCGCCCTTGGAAGCGCGAGCCTTCTTGTCGTCGCTCTCCACTTTTTCGGGGGCGGCTTCGGGACGGCGACCACGCTTCTCGGTGCGGACATCCTTCCGCGCATCAACATCCGTCGGGGTGGGTTCGGCGACCGGGTTGCTGCTTTCGACGCGCACCTTGAGGGTGGTAGTCACATCGGCGTGCAGGCGGAGCTCGAGATCGTGATCACCCAGGGTGCGAATGGGGTGTTCCATGTGGATCTTCCGCTTGTCCAGGGTGACGTCGAATTGGGCCTTGAGCTGGTCGGCGATCATGCCGGAGGTCACCGTGCCGAACATCTTGCCATCCTCGCCGGTCTTGATCGAGATCAAGCAGGTGAGCTTCGAGATGCTCTTGGACAATTCGGTCATGGTGTTGAGCTCATGGGCCTCGCGCTCGGCGCGCCGTTGCCGGAGGGCCTCGAGCCGCCGTTTGTTGGCGCCCGTGACCGGGATGGCGAGACCTTGCGGGATGAGAAAATTGCGGGCGTAGCCAGCCGCGACCTTGACCTGGTCGGACTCGCCGCCGAGACCGACGATATTGTGTGTCAGAATAACTTCAGTTTTTGCCATAGAAAAAAAGCGGGATGCGGTGTGCGTGGTGCGAAATCGGTTGCTAAACAGTGATCTTAGAAAGGTACGTCGTCGTCCTCCGGGGCGGGGCCTTCCGGTTCAGGCGCCGACGGCTCGATCGCAGGCGCCTTGGGTATCGGGGCGGCTGCGGGGCGCGGCCGAGGTGCCTCAGACGGGGCACCGCCTTCGGTGCCGCGAGTGTCAATAAAGGAAAAGGAATCCAGCACGACCTTAAGCTTGCTCTGCTTCTGGTGGGTGTTCTTGTCTTCCCACTGGTCGAGGCGGAGACGCCCTTCAATGAGCAAGGGGCGGCCCTTCTTCATGTACTGGGCAATCACCTCAGCCTGGTGCCCGAAGGCATCCACATCCACGAACGTCACCTCTTCCTTGAGCTCGCCCGTCTCGGTTTTCCATTTCCGATTGATCGCCAACCCGATCTGGGCGATAGCGGTCCCTTTGGGCGTGTAGCGAAGTTCCGGATCGCGGGTCAGGTTGCCCGCCAGGATGACTTTGTTGAAGCTGGCCATAAGGCTTTACCGCTAGGTCATGCGGGTTTAAGGGTGGGCGCAACCGCCGGGGCGGGCGAGAGCGTGAATAGGGTGCGAAAGATATCGCCGTTCATGGAGAACCGGTGCTTGAGCTGCTCGATCAATGCGGGGCGGCCCTCGAAGATGACGTTCACATAGAAACCCGCCGCGTGCTTCTTATCAGCCACACGACTGAAGCTCTTTTTGTCCATCTTCTGAACCGTCTCGACCTTGCCGCCCAAGGTGGTGATCTCGGCAGAAATCTTGTCGATTGTGTCTTTGATGGTCTCTTCTTTTCCTGCCGTGTCTAATATAAACAAGCCTTCGTATCGTTTCACTGCTCTTCTCTTTCGTTTCCGGCGTCATCAATGACGCCGTTGAACTGATTCATTGCTTTTTGTATGCCGGCGTCCAGCCAGCATTCGGCCTGATCGGACGCCATTGCTAAAACTCTATCTAACAGCGGGGCCTCAGTCGAGCCAAATCGGCCAAGGACATGCCCGGTGATCTCACGCGCGCCCTGCGCTCGGCCAATACCCACGCGCAGCCGGGCGTAATCTCGCCCACCCAAGCGCCGCTCGATCGACTCCAACCCGTGGTGACCGCCAGCGCCACCGCTCGGCTTTAACCGCAGATGTCCCAGCGGCAAATCCGCATCGTCCACCACCACCAACATCTGGCTCAGGGGCACCTGGTAGAAATCCACCACCGCCCCGATGGCCTCGCCGCTGGCGTTCATGTACGTCTGAGGCTGGCAGAGAATGGCACGCCGTCCGCCACGCTCGGCCCGGGCGATCCGGGCATCAAACTTGCGCTCCTGACTCCAGGATGACCGCCAGCGCTGCGCCAAGTGTTCCACCACCTGGAATCCAACATTATGACGGGTCCGAACGTACTCGTTCCCGGGATTGCCCAACCCCACGATGAGATACAAGTTCTCCATGCGCGGGGCGGTGCCGCCAAACTAACCCTCGGCACTTTACTTCTTCTTGCCAGCAGGTTTGGCGCCCTCTTTGTCGCCCGCACCCTTCTCGGCCTTCGCACCCGCTTCGGCGCCCTTGGCTGGGGCCTTCTCGGCGCCCTTGGCGGCACCCTTGTCCCCAGGTTTGCCAGCGGCGCCCTCTTCCTCGCCTTCCTTCTTTTCCTTGATCATCTCGACCTCGCCCGGGGCGGCGGTTTCGGTGGCGGCGGCTTCCTCTTCCTCGGTGCGCGGCAGGGCCACGGAAACGACGGAAAGGTGCTTATCGCCAACCAGTTCCACGCCTTCCGGAGCTTTGATGTCCCCCAGGTGGATGGACTCTCCGAGCTTCAGTTGGGTGACATCAATGATCAGCACCTCGGGCAAGTTCTTCGGCAAGGCCCGCGCCTTGATCTTAAAGAGCACATGTTCCAGCACACCGCCGCCGGTCTTGACCCCTTCGGCTTCGCCCAGGGTCTCCACCGGGACGCTGATAGTCACCTTCTCGTCCTCGGCCACCTCGTGAAAATCCACGTGCAACACCTTCCCGCTCAAGGGATGGTGCTGGAGTTCCTGGACCAAGGCGAGGCGTTTCGGACGCGCATCATCTTTGACTTCCAGGTCCACCAATAGGTTCTCCGAGGCCGCTTCATGGACGAGGTCTCCAAAAGCTTTGGCGGTGATTTCGAGGTTCTGCGGCGGGGCTTGGCGGCCATAGATCACGGCCGGCAAACGCCCGTTCTCGCGCAGTTTCTTGGATCCGGCGCGCCTGCCTAGCGCGCGGGGGAATGCGTTCAGTGGTACCGATTTCATTGTCTTAAATCAAGTCGTTCTACCGCTACCGGCACCTGGCGCCGGAAACTCAAAGGCCCATCTTCTGGCCGGACGCACCGCCTTAACTCGTGCGGCCGCCCTTAAACTCGAACAGCGAAGTTACCGACGAATTGCTATGAATTCGCTTGATGGCTTCGCCCAGAAGCCCCGCCACCGACAGCGTGGTTATCTTCACGCCGGTAATGGCAGGGCGAACGACACTATCAGTTGTTATCAATTCGTCAATAGCCGATTTTCGTAATCTTTCGATCCCCATTTCGTTGAGCACCGCGTGCGAAACGCAAGCAATGATCTTTCGGGCGCCCTCACGCTTCAGGAGTTCCGCCGCGGCGGACAGCGTCCCCGCCGTCTCCGTCAGGTCGTCCACCAGAAGGATGTTCTTGCCCCGGACCTCGCCAATGAGCGCGATGGATTCCACTTCGCTGGCGCTCTTCCGTTGTTTGGCGACAATGGCCAACGCACCACCCAGCACCTGCGAGTAAGCGTAAGCCATCTTGAGTCCGCCCACGTCGGGGCTGACCACCACCACGTCCCCCAGTTTCTTCTTCTTGAGGTATTGGTACATCACCGGCGCCGCATACAGATGGTCGACCGGGATATCGAAAAAGCCCTGAATTTGCTGGGCGTGGAGGTCCATGGTGAGGACCCGTTGAGCTCCAGCGGCCACCAACAGGTTGGCAATGAGCTTGGCCGTGATCGGCACCCGCGGCTGATCCTTGCGATCCTGGCGCGCGTAACCGTAGAAGGGCATCACCGCCGTGATCCGCGCCGCGCTGGCTCGCCGCAGCGCGTCGATCATGATGAACATCTCCATCAGGTGGTGGTTGGTCGGTGGACTGGACGACTGGACGAGAAAAACATCCTCGCCCCGAACATTTTCCTCGACCTTGACGAACGTCTCGCCGTCCGGAAAGGGTTTGACCGTTGACTTGCCCAACTCGATGCCAATGTAGGTGCAAATCGCCCCAGCCAGATTCGGATTCGAACTGCCGCTAAATATCTTCACGTTGCGTTTGTTAATTGGTAAAATCAAAACTGCCACCCCGCAGGTGAGTGGTAAAGCGGCTTTCATCATACCAGGGAACGGCGGGGACGCAAGCACATAAGCAAGTTATATCCGGGGGCGAGTCCCCCAGCTCACGTCGCTTCCGGCAGGCAGATTCGACGGTAATCGGAGACCATCCGGTCCAGGCTGAACTTTTCTTGCACCAGGGCGTGCCCGCCGGCGCCCAAGGTGCGGCGCAGGGCCGCATCGGAGGCCAATTCCACCATGGCAGCGGCGAAGGCAGCCAGGTCGCCCGGAGTGATGAGCCGGCCGGTTTGGCCTTCGATCACTTGTTCGGAGGCCCCACCCACATCCGTGGCGATCAGCGGCAGTCCGGCGGCCATGGCTTCCAGCGAGGCATTGGGGCAACCGGCAGGCTCCGAGATCATCACGAAGACATCCAGGCCCCGGTGGAAGGTCGCCAGGTCCGAGACCTCGCCCAGCCATTCCACCGGCAACCCCTCGCCTAGCTGGCGCAGCCTCGCCTGATAGTCCAGGCACCCGTCTTCGGTTCCGCCCGCGATCCGCAGCACGCTCGGGGGCAAGCTGGGGCCGGCCAATCGGAACGCGGCAATCAGATCTTCCAGTCGCTTCTGGGGATGGATGCGTGCGGCGGTGCCGAAGATGACCGACGCTGATGGACGCTCGACCAATGCCGGGGCCAGGCTGTCCCCCGCGCGGGGAACGGGCACGCCATTAGGCACCACCGACACGGGCGCCCCCAAGACGCGGCTAGCCTGGGCGGCTTCAGCGTGGTATTTAACGATGACTCCGGCCAACCGCGCGCCGTACTCCCGCGCCGTGCGATAGGGCCAGGAGCCCTCCGTCTTGGCGAAGTGTTGCTCCCATGAATCGAAAAACATCCTTCCCGGGCTGATATCGAAGATGGGCAGATTGAGCAGGGCGTCGGCGAGCGCGACCTTGAAGGATGGGCGCAAGTTCCAAAAGAGCACGCTCTGAGCGGGATCACCATCGATGGCGCGCAGCAAGATCTCCAAGGTGGCCGACAGGTTCTCCGGCGGCCCGGCGCACAGTACCGGGATGCCGGCTGCCATCAAGGCACGCCGGCCCGGGGTGGGGCGGTCCGGATGCTCTTCGATCACCGCCGCGCGAACGGCCAAGCCTTGGGCCGCCAGGGCGATCAAGAGTCGGCGGGCGCTGGATTGGGCGCCGCCGGTCGAGAAATTGTTGGTCACCAGCCAGACTCCGCGCCCGCGCCCGGAGGAGCTTGCCGTGGCCAGGACACGACGGTAGAGCCAGGCATAGCGCAAAGCCATCTGCCGGCTGGACCAATGGCGCAGAAAGGCCTCCGGCGGAGGCGAGTTGCCCCCGCTGCCGCACGCCACCAAGGTATCGGCGAACGCCGCGGCGGAGGCCTCGGACGGCAGCACCTGAAACGCCGAATGGTCACGGGCGACCTCCTGGGCGCCGCCCACATCAGTCGCAACCACTGGAAGACCCATCGCCAAGGCCTCCAGCCAGGCCAGGCTCAATCCTTCGTGCGCACTGACCGAGACGAGCACATCCGCTCCCGCGAGCACTTCCCCCACGTCGGCCACCGCGCCAGTCCAATGGACGTGCGCCTCGAGCCCCAGTCGCGCGACCTCCCGTCGCACCCGGGCGACACTCTCAGCGGCCTGGGGGTTGCCACGCATCGGCTCGCCGCCCAGCACCAGGCGCGCCTCCCGGCCGGGACTGAGACGACGGCGCACCTCGGCCAAGATGGCGGGGAGGCGGTCCAGGCGTTTCTGGGGCCGGGGGTTGGCGAGGGCAATGAGAATGAAATCGTCCTCCCCAAACGACCAACGCCGCCGCCAGGCGTTCCGCCCGGCCAGGCGCTCCGGGGTCAGGCGGAACTGGTGGAGATCCAGACCGTTGCGGACGGTACGAACCGGAACCGTGCTCCCCGCGGCCAGCAGTTCCGATTCGACGGCCGTGGCACAGGCGGCTAACAGGACGGCGTCGGCGGGCCGCAATTGGGCCAGCCCGGGCGGCCAGGCCTCGCGCGTGTTGTGGACCGTGAGCATGACCGGCAACCCCGCCTCCGCCAGGCGCCCCGCCACGTCGCCGGTCACCAGGTGCGCGTGGACCAGGTCGGCTCCGTCGGCCACACACCAGTTGGTGAGCCGGGCCAGGCGTGCGGCCCAGTTCCCGCCCGCATCCGCCAGATCGATCGTCCCGGCGGGCGCGGCAAAGGCCGCCCGCGAAGGGCGGCCCAGGGTGACCAGGCGCGGCCTCACGCCGCACCCGGGCAATTCAGCCGCCAAGTCCAGGGTGACGCGCTCGGCTCCTCCACGCTGGAGCGAAGTGATCACCTGCATCACCCGGAGGTTCGGATCGTCAGCCGCATCCAGAGGCGCGAAATGAACCACGCGCAGGGAGGCCAAAGCGGCGCGAAGCAGGTCGCCCATCGACGCCATCGCGATTTGCGTCAGGGCCAAGGCCCCACGCGAGTCCAGAAAGAGGGCCGGCGGGTCGAAGGAAACAACGGACCCCGAATCCACCAACCGGTTGAGGTCGCCTCCGGTTTCGGCGAGCAGGCGACTCCACGCCCGCGCGCCCTCATCCACGCCGCCGCCCCCGGCCAGGGACAGGGACGGATCAGCCACGCTCCGATGGGCAGGCCCGCCGGGCGATCCGGACGCCAGCACTCGCAGTGCCTGCACCGCCCCGACAGCGCACAGGCCTTTGCCGGTCGCGCTGGCCGGCGGCGGCGTCCACACGGCGGGATCCATCAGCCAGGCCCCGGCCCGGAGGATCAGGATCGGCCCGCCTTCCCGGAGCGCGGCAGCGACCTCTCCCGTGGCGCACTCCAGAATCTGTTCAGCCGCAAAACCCGCCGCTCGCAGGGAGCGCACGGTGCGGCCCGTGTGGGAGGAATCATCCGCGCGCCAGACCAGCGCCCGCGCCTGGCGGGCGGCGGCGGGAGGTTGGGTGTTCCCAGCGTGGATCACGGTTGGTTGGGGGAGAAACGAAGACCGAGAACGCGGCGCGAATCTAACATCTTCAAAAGAGGATTGACGTCAATGGCGGCGGGCTAAGGCTTCAACCGCTTCACAACGCCGGGCTGCGCCTCCGCGTCGCGAAGCGATTGGAGTAGGCGATATGCCCGTGCTTCGGTCGTGTCGGATCGCAAGGCAAACAACGTTCACTTTTGCCGAAGCGTTCAATACGCCGAGGGAAAACCGGACGAGGTCGAGGCAGGTGGGCCGCTGTCGTTCGGGCTCGACGACGAGCCCCAAAAGGTGACCCCTGGGGTAATAATCGGCGGGGGAATGATAACCAGGCCGTTGTCATCCAGTTCGTCCACTCTCACGATGGCGGCTTGTTCTGGCCGCTCGCCTGTATAGATGAACTGCCGGCCGTCCGCTCCCGGTTGGTAGGGCACTCGGCCCGCACGGCACTGGCCATTGGACCAGTACTGGTAATGCAGGATCGAGCCGGGATCGTAGGGACAGGTAAAGATCCAAAAGCCGTCGGCCCCCATTTGGGTCCCGATCGCGTTCGCGGGTGTGGCGAAGCCGCCACTCGCACTACCAGACCGCGCCACCGCCCGCACGATCAAGACAATGATGACCACGACCAGCGCGAAGGCAAACAGGGGGAACAAGGCGAAGATAAACATAAATCACGGGGTTGGAGCAGGTTGATTGGATGGTGGTTCTACGGAGAGTGCGGTTCGGGTGCTTCGAGCAAAATCGCGGGGGCCGCCGGCGGGGCCGCATACGTCATCACCCGGAAGCCCGTATCGGCATTGCGGGTGCCAGGCGTGCTCCGATAACGGGCGGCGGAGCGCGTGTATGGGGCCTCGCGCAGCCACGACCCGCCCCGGAGGACGCGCCGCGGTTTGTCCGAGAGCGTGGCATTGGTCTGCACAGGGTCGCTGACCGGCCCTGGGGGATAAGGGCCATACCAATCCCGGCACCATTCAAAAACGTTGCCTCCGATGTAGAGACCCCAGGGGTTCGGTGCGAGCGAGTCCACGGGATGAGTCTGGTTCCACGCATAGGGCTGGCACCAGGCGATCTCTCGAACGCGCGACGGATCGGTTCCGTTATGCCATGCGGTCGTCGTTCCCGCCCGGCAGGCGCGCTCCCATTCGGCCTCCGTCGGCAACAGGAACTTCCGGCCCGCTCGGCGCGACAACCAGTCGCAAAACGCCAGCGCATCGTCATAGGTAATGATGCTGGCTGGTTGAGAACCGACCTGGTCAAAACCGGGATCTTGCCAGGTAAACCGTTTGTCCTGCCTCAGCGCCGCGCCGTCCCAGCCGAACCCACCGCTCGTGCCGCGTTCGGCCTCGGTGCGATACCGCGTGTCCTTCACAAACCGCTCGAACTGGGCCAGGGTTACCGGGAATTTGCCGAAATAATAGTCGCGAGTCAGCGTGACCGCGCGTGGGGTTTCGTCCGCACCGCGTCCGGCTTCGGTAGCCGGCGAGCCCTGCTGGAACTCACCCGCGGCCACAAGCACGAACTCCAGCCGAACGCCATCGCCGAGGTCGACCGAGAGTGATTTCCCGGCCGCGGCTGCCATGGCGGCACTGGCCAGCCAAGCCCACAGGACATTCCGTTGCATAGGGGCAAGGATCGGGCAAGTCGTCCGACATTTCAAGCGGGCAGCGGCGAAAAAACGTTACAAAGCCCGGCGAAGATTGTAGCATCCCTCATAACTAAGGTATGAAAACGGCTTACGAACTGGCAATGGAGCGGCTGACCAAGACGGCGCCCGCAAAGAAACTCACCGATGGCCAAAAACAGGCCATCGCCGAATTGGAATCCCGCTACGCCGCCAAGATCGCCGAACGGGAACTACTGGTCAAGGGCGAGATCGCCAACGCGGTGGACCGCGGCGACGACGCCGCCATCGAGCAATTGGAAAAACAACTCGTCAGCAACCGCAAATCCCTCCGCGCCGAGCTCGAAGAGAAGAAGGAAAAAGCCCGCACGGCCGGCGCCTGACCTGAGCCCTCGACGATTCCCGCCCGGCCGGCCGCTCCCGGCGCGGTTGGTTGGGCGGGAGACACGCGGATGAAGGCATCTGCGCTCCGATAACTCCGATACTGCATCTCCAGTTCTTGCTTGCATCGCCGCGGCGCCTGGGGCGTACTGAGCGCCATGAGTATCCGGATTCCTCAGAAGATTCTGTCCGCGGCCTGGAGACTAGGGGGGAAGTTCGCCCTCGCGCTGGGTCTCGGAGCGGCGGCCGGCTTCCCGGCCTTCGCCGCCGAACGGCATTCGTTTGCCATTGGCACCAACTCGTTTCTGCTCGACAGCCAGCCGTTCCAGATCCGCTGCGGCGAGATCCACGCTCCGCGCGTGCCCCGCGAGTACTGGCAGAACCGCCTGCGCACCGCCAAGGCCATGGGTTTGAACACCGTGTGCGCCTACCTCTTTTGGAACATGCACGAGCCCCGCCCCGGCCAGTTTAATTGGGCCGGCCAGGCCGATGCCGCCGAGTTTTGCCGCCTCGCCCAGAAGGAAGGTCTGTGGGTAATCCTCCGCCCCGGGCCGTATTCCTGCGCGGAATGGGAAATGGGCGGGTTCCCCTGGTGGCTGCTCAAGGACGCCGACATTCGCCTGCGGGCGAGCGACCCGCGCTACCTGGACGCGGCGCGGCGCTACCTCCGCGAGGTGGGACGCGTCCTCGCTCCGCTCCAGGTGACCCGCGGCGGGCCCATCCTCATGGTCCAGGTCGAGAACGAATACGGGTTCTACGGCAAGGACACCGAATACATGGGCGCTTTGCGCCAGGCGATCCTCGACGCCGGCTTCGATGTCACCCTGTTCGATTGTGACCCGGCGCAACACGTTAAGGACGGCCACCGGGCGGACCTGTTCCCGGTGGTCAATTTCGGATCCGATCCCGCGGGCGGTTTTCGGGCCTTGCGCGAGGTCCTGCCGCAAGGCCCCTTGATGTGCGGCGAGTTTTACCCCGGCTGGTTCGATACCTGGGGCGCGCCTCACCATACCGGCAACACCGAACGTTACCTGGCCGATTTGGAGTATATGCTCAAGGCCGGAGGCTCGTTCAGCATCTACATGGCCCACGGCGGATCGACCTTCGGCTGGTGGTCCGGCGCGGATCGGCCGTTCAAGCCGGACACCTCGACTTACGATTACGACGCGCCCATCAGCGAGGCCGGGTGGGTGACCGATAAATTCCAGAAGACGCGCGAGCTCTTCGCCAAGTATTTACTGCCCGGCGAAACGCTCCCGGAACCGCCGGCCCGCAACCCGGTGATCGCCTTCGCGCCGGTCGAGGCCGCTGAGCAAGCGCCCCTTTTCGCTCATCTGCCCGCCGCGATTAGGGACGAGAAACCACGCACCATGGAACTCTATGACGAGGGTTACGGCTGCATCCTCTACCGAACCACCATTCCCGCGGGACCGGCCACGACGCTGGAGGCGGCAGGGGTCCACGACTTCGGCTACGTTTACCTCTCCGGCGAGCGAGTCGGGGTGATGGACCGCCGCAGTGGCAATTTCAAGGTCCGCCTGCCGGAGCGCCGGCAACCCGCCACCCTCGATGTCCTCGTCGAGGCGATGGGGCGCGTCAACTTCGGCCAGGAGGTCCACGACCGCAAAGGACTCTATGCGCCGGTGCGCCTGGGTCCCGGCGCGCCCGAATTGACTGGCTGGCAGGTCTTCCCCCTGCCCTACCGCGAAGGACCTGATAGCTTCGCTCAACTCCCGTTCCAGCCGCAGGGGGCAAAAACTCCTGGGGGCGGCCCGGCGTTTTGGCGAGCGACGGTCCGGATCGAACAGCCGGGCGACACCTTTCTGGACCTGCGTTCGTGGGGGAAAGGGCTGGCCTGGGTTAATGGCCATTGCCTCGGCCGCTTTTGGAATATCGGCCCCGCTCAAACCATGTATGTGCCCGGTCCCTGGCTCCGGGCCGGCGAGAACCAGGTGGTGATCCTCGATTTCCTCGGTCCCGAAAAACCAATGGTGGCCGGACTCGCCTCACCAATCCTCGACGAGTTGCGACCCACGCTCGATTTCGCGCGCGCGCGCCGACCCTTGGTCGCCCTGCACCTGGAGACCGCCAAACCGGTGCAGGCCGCAGCCTTCGCGCCGGGCACGGCCATGCAGGAGATCCGGTTCGCCACCCCGGCCAAAGGCCGGTTCTTCTGCCTGGAATCGCTCTCCGCCCAGGACGGCAAGGCTTACGCGGCCGTCGCCGAACTCGACCTACTGGACGAAACGGGCAAGCCGCTCAGCCACGAAGGCTGGACCATCGCCTACGTGGACAGCGAAGAGCGGGAGCGCGAGGACGGGACGGCCGAGAACGCGATTGACGGCCAGACCGCCAATTTCTGGCACACCCAATGGGGCAGCGCCTCGCCCGGCCATCCGCACCGCCTCGTGCTTGACCTCGGCCAATCCCGGGTCATCAGCGGCTTCCGTTACGTCCCCCGCCAGGGGGCCGGCAACGTGGGTGGAAGGATCCAGAATTACCGGGTTTATATCGGTGACGGGTTGGTGGGTGCGCCACCCACGGCCTCCGTCCCGGGGGTGATCATCCACCACTGTCCCGCCGACTCGCAGATCTTTATCGGATCGCCCAGCCTGGCCAAGCTATCCGATACCGACTACGTGGCCTCCCATGACGAATTCGGCCCCAAGAGCACCGATGGCACTCGCGCCGTCACCCGCGTGTTTGCCTCGCACGACCGCGGGGCAAGCTGGGATCAGGTGAGTCTGGTGGATGGCCAGTTCTGGTCGACCCTTTTCGCTCACCAAGGTTCCCTTTACTTGCTCGGCACCGACCGCCACCATGGCCACATCGTCATCCGACGCTCCACGGACGCCGGCCGCCACTGGACCACACCGACCAACGACGCTAGCGGCCTGCTGCGCGCCGACACGGAATACCATGGTGCACCCGTGCCCGTCACGGTCCACGCTGGGCGCCTCTGGCGGGCCTTCGAGCACCGCGAACCGCCGGTCGGTTGGGGCCTCACCTACTGCGCCGGCATGCTCTCCGCCCCGCTCGACGCCGACCTTCTCCAGGCCTCGAGCTGGACGGTGAGCAATTTCTTGCCCGGTAACGCCCAATGGCTCAAGGGTGGATTCGGCGGCTGGCTCGAGGGTAACGCCGTCGTCACCCCCGATGGCCGCCTGGCCGACCTCCTCCGCGTCGATACGGCGGGGCTACCGGAAAAGGCGGCCCTGGTCGCGATCTCGCCGGACGGCAAAACTGCCAGCTTCGATCCCGCCACCGGGTTTGTCGATTTTCCAGGCGGCGCTAAAAAGTTCACGGTCCGGTTTGATCCCATCTCCCAGCGCTACTGGTCGCTGGCCAGCGTCGTCACTGAACCCGGCCAGCGGGATGTCCGAGCCGGCGCCCTCCGCAACACGCTGGCGCTAACCTGTTCGCCCGACCTGGTCCACTGGAGCCAGCGCGGTATTCTGTTCCAGCACCCGGATGCCTCCCGACACGGCTTCCAATACGTGGATTGGCTCTTCGATGGCGATGACCTCATCGCCGTCTGCCGCACCGCTTTTGACGATGCCGAAGGCGGGGCCCACAACTATCACGACGCCAACTACCTCACGTTCCACCGCATTGGTGGTTTCCGCACCAACGGGGGTTCGGAGGCCCTGAATCGAGCGCTGCGCCACAACGGCGAGAGTGCCATCAACACTGGGGCTCCGGCCCTCCTGGCGTCGGCGACTCCGCAACTCACCTTCCCTGCCACCGACTCCTCGCCCGCTTCCACCGCCGAGGAGGATTCCCTGCCAGTGGCGATCCTTAACGGCGCCGCCCCCGCTGCCACCGAGGACTCGGCTGCTCTGCGGCCGTCGCCTTACCTCGGCGGCGACGAACCGGCGGCGCCCACTATGCCGCGAGGCTCCGAGCGCGGCGTCTATCGTGACCGGCTCGAGCC
>Ga0316219_1001681_pt1 | contig 22659 bp, 21 predicted proteins | sample TBH18003PmetaG_FD_203635 | JGI IMG/M metagenome (GOLD analysis project Ga0316219, IMG submission 203635) | Freshwater microbial communities from Trout Bog Lake, Wisconsin, USA - TBH18003P | ecosystem: Environmental > Aquatic > Freshwater > Lake > Hypolimnion/Profundal zone | place: USA... | reverse complement strand
CGCTCCTGCGCCTGATGCCCGCGGAAGGTCTTGTGCACCCGGCCGTCATAGCCGATGCGCACCAAGGCCCGGGCGGTGTCCTTCATCTCGTGCATGCGTCAAGGCACGAGTCTCAGCCCGCCGGGGGTGCTGGCAAGCCTGATGACCCCGGCAATTTCCGCGCCCAGCCGGCTAACGAAACTTGCTGGCAATGAAACTGATGGCTGAAAAAGGAGCATTGGGGCAAGTTCGGGTTGCCTCTGGCATGTAAGGTGCTGAATTCAAGTTCGAGTTTTTGGTGTTCTCCCGGGGCGCGTAGCATCCGCGCTCTTCCACCACACTCTCTCCTCAACCCGTCCCAAACCTAATCGACCATGGCCAAATACAAATTGGAATACATCTGGCTCGACGGCTACACGCCGTTGGCCAGCTTGCGCAGCAAAACCCAGATCAAGGAATTTGCCAGCTTCCCGAAGCTCGCCGAACTGCCCGCTTGGGGCTTTGACGGCAGCTCGACGCAGCAGGCCGAGGGCAAGAGCTCGGACGTCGTGCTCAAACCCGTCGCCGTGTTCCCCGATTCCACGCGCAAGAACGGCGTGCTCGTGATGTGCGAGACCTACCTCCACACGGGCCAGGCGCATCCGTCCAATTCCCGCGCCACGATCCCGGATGACCCGGACACCTGGTTCGGTTTCGAGCAGGAGTATTTTCTCTGGAAGGACGGCGCGCCCCTCGGTTTCCCGAAGGACGGCTTCCCGGCCCCGCAGGGCCCGTATTACACCGGCGTCGGCTACAAGAACGTCGGCAACGTGGCGCGCGAGATCGTCGAGAAGCACATCGACATCTGCCTCGACGCCGGGATCAACCTCGAGGGCATCAACTCCGAGGTCGCCAAGGGCCAGTGGGAATTCCAGATCTTCGGCAAGGGCTCCAAGAGCGCCGCCGACCAGATGTGGGTCGCCCGCTACATCATGGCGCGCCTGACCGAGAGCTACGGCATTGACATCGAGTGGCGCTGCAAGCCGATCCTCGCTCCGTTCCAGCAGCCGCTGGATTGGAACGGCTCCGGCATGCACTCCAACTTCTCGACCAAGCACATGCGCGAGGTGGGCGGCAAACCCTACTTCGAAAAGCTCATGGCCGCCTTCAACCAGTTCCGCGACGAGCACATCGCCGTGTATGGCCCGGAGAATCACCTCCGCCTCACCGGCCTGCACGAGACGCAGTCGATCGACAAGTTCAGCTATGGCGTGGCCGACCGCGGCGCGTCGGTGCGCGTCCCGCACAGCTTCGTCAATGCCGGTTACAAGGGTTACCTCGAGGATCGCCGTCCGAACTCCGCCGCCGACCCGTATCTGGTCGCCGGCCGGATCCTCAAGACGATCCAGAGCGTGCCGCTGACCTGAAGCGGTTGACGGTTTCAGTTTACCACGGCGCCCTCCTCGCGGAGGGCGCCGTTTTTTTGGGGATGATTTGAAGAGCATCGGGTTAATCGGCGGAGAACGGACCTCCCGGTCCGTTGCCTATCCACACCCGGAGCCGAGCAACGGACCGGGAGGTCCGTTCTCCCGCTCCAATCCGTTTTTTCTGGGAACACGCGAGGTGGCTCCGCAAAGTCGCGAGGACGCGGCCCTCGCTGCGTTACGCCCCATGCCGACCGAGTTCACGTCCGCCCGCGCTTCCGTTTGGGAATGGTTCACGGCCACGGTGCTCGTCGCGAACCTCGCTTGGACGACGCTCTGCCTCGGCGGGTTTCGGCCGGAGACGATGGTCGTCACGAGCGCGTTGAACGGCCTGCTCCTGGCGGCGCATTTCGCCGGGCGCGGTTTTGCGCCGGCGAGCGATGCGCGGCAAATTCATCCCGCCGGGTGGTGGCTGCTGCCGTTCCTGGCCTACGCGCTGGCGAACGTGCTGTGGGTCACGCCGGTGCCGTGGCTCGGCTGGCGCGACTGGCTGGGCTGGGCCCAGATGATCCTGGTATTTTGGGTAATGCTGAATGGCGTGCGCGCGAGGGCGACGCGAACGCTCGTGTTCGGCGCGCTGGTGGCGGTGGCGTTCGTCGCAGTGGTCCTCGCGTGCTACCAGCGTTTCGTGCGGCCGGACTGGCTGATGCTGGGGCGGGTGCAGGCGGAGCAGTTCATCGGGCGGGCGAGCGGAAGTTTTGGCATTCCGAACAGCTTGGCGGCGCTCTTGCTATTGCTCATTCCGGCTGCGGGCGTGCGGGTGTTTCGTCGGGGTGCGTCGGCGGTGCAGCTCGTGCTGTGGGGCTACCTGCTGCTCGTTTTCGGGCTGGGGTTGGTGTTGACGATCAGCCGCGGCGCGTGGCTGGCGCTCGCACTGGTGCTGGCGGTGTGGCCGGCGCTGGCGGTGCAAGGCTCGGGTTGGCGACGGGCCCGCTGGGCGGGGCTGGCGGCGCTGGGCGTGTTGGCGGTGGCGGTCGCGCTCTACTTTTCGCTGCCGCGGGCGCGGGAGCGTTTCCAAATGCTGAAGGCGGATGCGGGGGAAAAGACGCGGCCCATCATGTGGCGCGGAGCGTGGAGGATTTTCCAAGCCGCTCCCGTCGTGGGCGGAGGCGCGGGCAGCTTCAACGTGCTGTTCGAGCAATTCCGCCCGGAGCGCTACCAGGACGAGCCGCAATGGGCGCACAATGACTACATCAACACGCTGAGCGATTACGGCACGGTGGGCTTTCTGCTGTTTTTTGGCGCGGGTGCGTTCCTGGTTGCGAAGACCTGGCGCGGGCCGGCGCTGCGACGGGACTGGCTCGACGATCGCGCACTGGCCGGGGCGCTGACGGCCGGGGTGGTGGCGTTCGCGCTCCAGTTGTTCGTGGATTTCCATTTCAAGATTCCCGCGCTGGCCATGGCCTTCGCGATTGTTGCCGCGCTGCTTGTGCAACGCGGCTGGTCCCTCCGAGAGCACATGGGCGGGATTTCCCGGCGACAACGCCTGGCGAATCTCGCAGGTGCAGTGGCGGTCCTGGCGGTGACGTTCGGCTGGGTCGTGCCGTTTTACCGGGGCGAGGCGCTGCGCTACGGCGCGCGCCAGGCCATCAACCGGCTGGCGATGACAGAGGCGGATTTGGCGGAGCAGCGCCGGGTGCTGTTCGAGGCGCGGGCGGACCTGTCGCGCGCGGTCGAGATTTCGCCCGCCAACGCGCAGGCCTGGGCGGACATTTCCTACGCGGCCGCGCTGTGGTCGCACGTCGAGCCGTCAGAGTCGGTGCAACTCGGCCACGAGGCGCAGCGTGCGGCGGAAAGGGCGCTCGCGCGGTCTCAAGGCGTCCCCGAATTCTGGCTCCGGCAGGGTGTGGCGCTGGACCTGCAAGGACACTGGAACGAGGCCGGCGGGGCGTTTGCCCGTGCGTTGGAACTGGCCCCGGCCAGCGCGACCGTTTGGTTCTATCGCGCTTTTCATCTGGGACTTAACCCAACTTGCTCGGATCTGGCTGACGCCGCAGCTGCATTCAGCTTGCGCCTTGACCCAAGCAACAAGCAGGCGCAAGCTTTACGCCAACGATTGGCAAATAGCCCCCCGAAGCCGTAATTTACTGATTCTATGCAAAACAAATTCGCCTCGTGGATCTTGCTCTGTGCCGGTGCGCTACTTTTCGCGGTCACTGCGCAAGCCGCCCCGGAACGCACGGCCGGCCGCATCGTGGCGGCGAAGGTGCACGGCACCGTCACCGCGATCCACAAGGCGGACAACATGCGCCGGGAATTGCACGACAGCGACTCCGTGGCGGAGGGCTACGTCATCACGACGGCACAGAAATCCAGTGTGGTGCTGCTGTTCGCGAATGGCGCGGCGGTGAATCTGGCCGCGGACTCCTCGCTCTCGATCGACGAGTTCCTGATGGATCCTTTTGACCCGAAATATTCGGTGGCGGACGCGAAGGAAGAGCCTTCGACGTCGGTCACGAAGCTGTCGCTCGAGCGCGGCGAGTTCGTCGGCAACGTGAAGCACCTGCATCGCGACAACGGCTCGTCGTTCACGATCAACACCCCGGTGGGCGCGGCCGGTATTCGCGGCACGACCTTCCAGTTTTCGATCGGCGTGGACAGCGCCGGGAAACCGTTCGTGAACTTTGGCACGTCCGAGGGTTTGGTGTCCCTGACGGCCCTCGACGGCATTGAGCATTTGATCCCGGCGGGCAAGGCGGTGAGCGTCACCTTTGAGACGACCACGAACCCGACCACGGGCGAAGTGAGCGTGGTGACCGGCAGTGTGAAAGTCTCCGGCGTCGAAGACATGCCGGCGACGCAGCAGGCCGCCATTCAGCAGGCCGTGGAGCAGATCCTGACGGCGCCGCCGAGCACGCCCACGCCGGCCGCCCCTGAGGCGACGAAACCATCGGTTGAAACCACGCCCGGCGACGGGAAGGGCTGAGCGCGAGCCCAATGATTTGAGACAACGCCCGGAGCGCCCTGCGCCCGGGCGTTTTCGTTTGGCGGGAAGGGAGCGGCGGCAAATCTGCTTTCATTCGCCAAACCCGCACCCTAGCGTCGCCCGCCGTGGCCCCGCCGAAAAACAAGAACGCGCTGACGTTGTTGCGCTGGTTGTTGTTGATGGCGATCCCGGCGGCCTGGTGCGTCCTCTACCAGTATGGCGCGCTGGAGTTCCTCGAGCACCGGACGGTGGACTGGCGGTTTCGGTTCCGCGGTGAGCGCGATGCGCCGGTGAAGCTCATTTACGTCGATATCGATACGGACGCGATCCAGCAATACAAGTGGCCGTGGAACCACAGCCGGTATGCGCAGTTGATCGACGCGCTTTTTGACGAGGGCCACGTCAAGGCGGTGGGCTTCGATCTGGTGTTTTCCGAGAATTCGCGGGCGGATTTCGGCCTGAAGGAGCAAAACGAAGGCCGCCGGCTGTTTGGGCGGGCGATCAACAAGCACAAGAATGTGGTGCTGGCGGCGAATTACGTGCCTGGGCCGGGCACGCTCCACCCCGTGCTGAAATTTCCGTTCGTGTTCGAGGGCGCCACGGATCCCCAGAAAAATGACGTGCCCGAGGGGCCGGGATTTCCCGTCATCGGGCCCACCTGGGGCACGATCGGCCTGATTGACACCTACGAAGGCGAGGCGCGGCTGGCGCCGTTCTTTGCGGACACGCCGGTGGCGACTTTCTACCCGCTGTCACTGCAGCTGGCGCTGATGAACTGGGGCGTGACGACGGAGGCGATCCAGCGCTTTCCGGATCACATGGAGGTGCGGCGGCCGGATGGGACGCTGCTGACATCGATTCCGCTGCTGCGCGGCCAGATGGTGGAGGCCAATTGGTACTCGCACTGGATTTCGCCGAAGAACCCGCGCGTCAGCGTGGCGGACATCGGGGATTATCTCACGCAACTGGGGAGCGAGGACCCGGTGAAGCATGAACGGGGGGTCGAGTTCTTCGCGCAGCTCAAGGACGCAATCGTGCTGGTGGGCCCGGTGGACAACCTGCTGCAGGATCTGGCGCGCACGGCCTTTGACGACGTGCCGGTGCCGCAGGTGGGCTTTCACGGCAACCTGCTGAAGACGCTGACCTCGGGCGAATTTCTCCGGCACATCCCACGGTGGGCAGAGTATGCGCTCACGTTCCTGCTCACGCTGGCGGTGAGTTTCCTCGTGGCGGCCGGGGGGCGGCGCGGCGTGTGGCTCAAGTTGGGCGGGGGCTTGTTGGTGGTGGCCTACGTGGGCGCGGCGTTTCACCTGTTTGCGAATTTCCACCTCGTGTTGCCGCTCGTGATGCCGGTGGGCGCAATGTTCACGACCAGTTTTGCGGCGGTGGGCTGGCAGCTGATCGAGGAGGAAAAGCAGAAGGGCCGGATCAAGGGTATGTTCGGAACCTATGTCTCCCCGCAGCTCGTCGAAAACATGGTCGACTCGGGCGAGGAGCCGCAGCTGGGCGGCCATGAGGCGGAAATCACGCCGTATTTCAGCGACATCCAGGCGTTCTCCACGTTTTCCGAAAGGCTTTCCGCGCCGCAGCTCGTCGAGCTGATGAACGAATACCTGACGGCTTGCACCGACATCATCCTCGCGCAGGGCGGGGCGCTCGACAAATACATCGGCGACGCCGTCGTGGCGATGTTTGGCGGGCTCGTGCCGCTCGAGGACCACGCCTACCGGGCGTGCGTCGCGTCACAGCTGGTGCATCGCAAGCTGGCCGAGCTGCGCGAGAAATGGCGGAGCGAGGGCGACAAGTGGCCGGAGATCGTCTGGCACATGCAGTCCCGCATCGGCTTGAACAGCGGCCAGACCATCGTGGGCAACATGGGCAGCCATGCCCGGTTCAATTACACGATGATGGGCGACAACGTGAACCTGGCGGCGCGCATGGAGTCGGGCGCGAAGGCCTACGGCGTTTACACCATGGTTTCCGAAGCCACGAAGGTCGCCTGCGAAAAACACGGCGGTGACCGCGTGGTGTTCCGCTACCTCGACAAGATCGTGGTGAAAGGCCGGACGCGGCCCGTGCCGATTTACGAGATCGTGGGCTTGAAGGAGGACATTTCCGCGCAGGCCCAGGAGTGTCTCGAGGTGTTTCCCATGGGCATGGCGCTTTACCTCGCGCAGGACTGGGACGCCGCCGAGATCCGTTTCCGCCGGAGCGCCGACCTGGAGGCCAACCAGCCTGGCAAGCATCCTGGCGTGGTCACCAATCCGTCGCTGGCGATGATTGCGCGCTGTGAGTACATGCGCGCCCACCCGCCCGGGCCGGGCTGGGATGGGGTGTTCGTCATGAAGGAGAAATAGTCGCGGGGCCAGAGTAGGGGGACCGCTGGGCCCGCCGGGATTGTCATTCTGAACGAAGTGAAGAATCCAGTTGGATTGAATCGAAGCTCGCAGCCGCATCTCACTGGATTCGTCGCTACGCTCAGAATGACAGACGCATGCGTCTGAACCAGCGGTCCCACCCAACCTCGAAAATCGGGCCAAAAAAAGCCCGGCGGTAAGCCGGGCTTGGATAATGACGGAGTTGCGAACCGCCGCCTTATTTCAGGATCATGTCCTTCACCGTCTTGCCGGCGGGGATCATCGGCAGCACGTGCTCCGTGTAGGGCACGATGACGTCGAGGACAAACGGGCCGTCGTGATCAAGCATCTCCTGGATGGCGGCCTTGAGCTCGCTCTTCTGGTGGACGCGGCGGCCCTTGACGCCGAAGCCCTCGGCGATCTTGACGAAATCCGGGTAAAGGCCGCCGAGGTTGTCGGGGCTGCCGACGTTGGATTCGTCGCCGAGGATGGTGTTGCCGCGCACGCTGCCGTAGAAACGGTCCTCCCACTGCACGACCATGCCGAGGTGCTGGTTGTTCAGGATCATGGCCTTCGCGGCGATCTTCTCGATGTGCGCCGTGGCCAGCTCCTGGATGTTCATCATGAACGAGCCGTCACCGTCGATATCGATGACCTGCTTGTCAGGGCAGGCGACCTTTGCGCCGAGCGCGGCCGGATATCCAAAGCCCATCGCGCCCAAGCCGAGCGAGCTGATGTAGCGACGGGGCTCGTTGAAGCGGTAGAACTGCGCGGCCCACATCTGGTGCTGGCCGACGCCCGTGGTGATGATGGCGTCGCCCTTCGTCAGCTCGTAGAGCGCGGCGACGGCCTCCTGCGGGACGATGTGCTTGCTCTTGTCGTATTGGAACGGCTGGTCCTTCTTCCACTTGGCGATCTGGGCATGCCACTCGGACGTGTCGGGCGCCTTGAATTTGTTGGCCGCGGCCAGCTCGTTGAGCCGGGTGAGCGCGGGCTTGATGTCGCTGATGATCGGCAGGAGGACGCGCTTGTTCTTGTTGTGCTCGGAGGCGTCGATGTCGATGTGGACGATCTTGGCGTGCGTCGCGAATTTGTTGGTGTCGCCCGTGATGCGGTCGTCAAAACGCGCGCCGACGACGAGGAGCAGGTCGCACTGGTCCACGGCCCAGTTGCCGTAGGCCGCGCCGTGCATGCCGAACCACTGCATCGAGAGCGGGTGAGACTCGGGAAAGCCGCCCAGGCCCATCAGCGTCGTGGCGACGGGGACGTTCGTTTTTTCGGCGAAGGCCTTGAGGTCGGCGTGGGCGTTGGAGGAGATGATGCCCCCGCCGGCGTAGAGCACGGGCTTCCTCGCCTCGCCGATCAGCGCGAGCACTTGTTTCAGCTGCTCGTCCGTCGCCATCTGCCCGGCGGTGGCATACTGGTTGCGGAACTCAACCGTCGCGGGAAACACCGGCTGGAATTTCGCCTGCTGGACGTCCTTGGGCAGATCGATGATGACCGGGCCGGGCCGGCCGGTGCGGGCGAGATGGAAGGCTTCCTTGAAGACCCGCGGGAGCTCGTGGACATCCATCACGAGGTAGGAGTGCTTCACGATCGGCAGCGTCATGCCGTAGAAATCCGTTTCCTGGAACGCCATCTTGCCGATGTATTTCGAGTAAACCTGGCCCGTGATCGCGACGAGCGGGATCGAGTCCATGTACGCGTCGGCGATGGCCGACACGAGATTGGTGGCGCCGGGGCCGCTGGTGGCCATGCACACGCCGACCTTGCCAGTGGCGCGGGCGTAGCCCTCAGCCGCGAACGAGCCGCCCTGTTCGTGGCGCGGGAGGATGGTGCGGATCTTGTCGGTGCGCGCGAGCGACTGGTGCAGCTCCTGCGACGCCCCGCCCGGGTAGGCGAAGATAACGTCGACGCCCTCGCGGATCAGGCACTCGACGACGGCGTCGGAACCCTTCATTTCGCGGCCGAGCTCGGCCTTGGGAAACGCGGCGGGGGAGGTCTGGTCTTTTTTCATGGCGGGAAAAGGGGACGTGGAGGCGGGAAGATAACAGGCATTTGGCGCCGGGAGGCAAGACAGGTTCTGGTGTAGGGCGGGGTCTCCGACCCAGCCAAACCGTCGCAAACCCTTCGCGCGGAATCGGCGGACAAGCTCGGATGACTCATGACGATCCGCCATTCTCCGCGGGATCTGCGGCTACGTATGCCCGCGGCAAGGCGGGGTCGGGGGACCCCGCCCTACATCGAACGAACCGTGTCATAACGATTTCGGCTGGCGGGGCGGAGGGCGCGGGCGCAGGTTGGCGGGATGGTAAGACTGCTTTTTATCGGCGACATCGTCGGCCGGCCGGGCCGGGACATCGTCAATGAGCGCGTGGCGGGCCTGCGGCGTGAACACGCCATTGATTTCGTCATCGCTAACGGCGAAAACGCGGCGGCGGGCGCTGGCATCACGGGCGCCATTGCCAAGTCCATTTTGGGTGCGGGGGTGGACGCCATCACGCTCGGCGACCACATCTGGGACCAGCGCGGCTGGGAAACCGAGATCACCCAGATCGACAAGGTCTGCCGGCCGGCGAACCTGCCGGCGTCGAACCCGGGCGAGGATCACGTCATCATCGAGTCGCGCGGATTCAAGGTCGCGGTGTTCACGGTGCTCGGCCGGACGTTCATGAACACGAAGGCCGACTGCCCGTTTTTGTGTGCGGACCGGATGCTGGAACGGCTGAAAGGCCAGGCCGACGCCATCGTCGTCGAGATCCACGCCGAGGCCACGTCGGAGAAACAGGCGATGGGCTGGTATCTGGACGGACGTGTCACCGCGGTGCTCGGCACACACACGCATGTGCCGACGGCGGATTACTGCGTGCTGCCGAAGGGGACGGCCTTCATGTGCGACGTCGGCATGACCGGCCCGTACGCGAGCGTACTGGGCCGTCAGGTTGAGCCGGTAATCGCAAAATTTCTCGACGGCATGCCGCATCGCTTCGAAGTCGCGACCGGCGACGTGCGCCTGTCCGGCGCCCTGATCGAGATCAGCCCCGCGATGGCGCGGGCGGAGAAGATCGAGCTGCTGACCGTGCGGAGTCAGGTGCGGGGATAAAGGCAAAACCGGCGCTTTTGGCTTTTTCGCCAATTTGCGGCCGTCTCTTAATGAGCCAGGTTCTTTGTGATGATCACGGCTAGCGTGCCCATCGATACGAGCAAAGAAACGATGGTCAGTTTGTACCGGACAAGTCCTTGCTTTGTTAAGACTTCGCGTTGTGGGATAAAATTCCGCACCGCACGGTTGATCTCATCGGGACTCGTGAGCTTCGTGGCATCCACGTGATTTCTGAGTGTCGCAACACAGAAGCAAAAACAGAGGAATGTGAGCAAGAATAGCCAGCCAGACACAAAGTCGAAAATTGGAAACGGAGTAGAGGTCATTTCTTGAGCCGTGACCTCGCTTGTTGAATTGCGGATTGCGTCGCTCAATTGTGCACCACGCCGGCTTCCTCGTAGGACCCGAGCTTGCGGTAGCGGTCGTAGCGGGCATTGAGCAGGGTCTCGGTGTCGAGGCCGCGCAGGTCGTTGAGATGCTTCTGCAGCGCGTATTTCAGCGCGGCGGCGGCCTGGGCGGGGTCGTTTTGGGCGCCGCCGAACGGCTCGGGCAGGACCTCGTCCACGACGCCCAGGCTCTCGAGCGTGGCGGCGTTGAGCTTGAGCGCCTCGGCGGCCTTGGGGGCGGCGGCGCGGTCCTTCCAAAGGATGGCGGCGCAGCCTTCGGGTGAGATGACCGAGTAGTAGCTGTTTTCGAAAATGAGCACGCGGTCGGTGACGCCGATGCCGAGCGCGCCGCCGGAGCCACCTTCGCCCACGACGACGGCGATGGAGGGGACACGAAGCATGGCCATTTCGCGGAGATTGACGGCGATGGCTTCGGACACGTGGCGGGCCTCGGACTCGACGCCGGGGAAGGCGCCGGGGGTGTCGATGAAGGTGAGGACGGGCAGCCTGAAGCGCTCGGCGGTCTTCATCAGGCGGAGGGCTTTGCGGTAGCCCTCGGGTTGCGGCATGCCGAAGTTGCGCTCGATGTTTTCCTTGGTGTCGCGGCCCTTTTGCTGGGCGATGATCATGACCGCCTCGCCGTTGAAGAACGCGGTGCCGCCGACGAGGGCGCGGTCGTCATTGAACTGGCGGTCGCCGTGCAACTCTTGGAATCCCTCGCAAATGATTCCGACGTAATCGAGGGCGTAAGGCCGCTTCGGGTGGCGGGCGATCTGCACGCGCTGCCAGGGGGTGAGATTGGAATAGATGTCGCGCCGGGTCTGCTCGAGGCGGTTCTCCATGGCCTTCACCTCGGCGGTCACGTCGAGGTTATGCTCCATGGATTTCTGGTGCAGGGCGTCGAGGTCTTTGGCGAGTTCGCGCAGGGGCTTTTCGAACTCCAGGACGTAGGCCGGTTTTTCCATCGCGTCCGATTTAGGCGGCCGGCCGGAAGGGTGTCAACGGGCGGCGCGTCACTTAACGCCACCGGCTTGCTAGTCGGGGTTTTTCAGCTGATCTTTCCACGCGCCGATTTTCGCCTGGGCGCCGAAATGCTCGGCCTTGGGCTTGTCACCGCGCTCCATCCAGATGCGCGAAAGGGTGGTGTTGATAAAGAGATCGCCGGGCTGCAGTGCGTGTGCCCGCTCACCGGCCGCGAGGGCGGCATCGAGGCGGCGGAGCGAGAAATTCACCTCGGCGAGGGCGTGCCACGCCTCAAACGATTCGGGCGCCGCGGTGGTGGCGCGGGTCAGCTTCGCGAGCGCGGCTTCGCTTTCGCCCAGCGCGTAGTCGGCGGTGGCGTCCTCGATGAGCGTCTGGAGTTCGTCGTCGGTCATGGATGGGCGGAGCGTGGCGCGGGACGGGGAAAAAGAAAGGACGGCCTTGCTTGCCCTCCATAGCCTTGGCGACGGAGGGCGGCCGTCCTCTGGAAACTGAGGTGAAGCGGGAAGTTACTTCTTTAAGTCGGCCTCGATGCCGATCGTGACCGCGACTTCCTCGCCGATGGCGGTGCCGAGCCAGGCCGGGCCGGCCACTCCAAAATCATGACGCTTCAGGATCGTGGTTGCCTCCCAGCCGGAAACATAGGCGCCCATCAGGCCGGGGCCGAAGCCGAGGAGCTTGGTCTGCAGGACGACCGTCTTGGTGACGCCCTTGATCGTGAGGTTACCCGTCACGTCGTAGGTGTCGGCACCGGTCTTCTTCCAGGACGTGCTCTTGAACGTGATGGTCGGGTGGTTGGCGGAGTCGAAATAATCGGCGCCCTGCACGTCGGAGTCGCGTTTCGCGCTGCGGGTGTCGAGGCTCTTGATCTCAATCGTGGCCTCGACGGTGCTCTTTTCGAGGTCGGCGCGATCCAGCGTGATGGTACCGCTGAACTTGGTGAAGTTGCCGGGGACCTTGCTGAACACGTGGCGGATGCTGAAGCCGACCGAGGAATGAACCGGGTCGATGTTGTAGGTCTCGGCGGCGGCGCGCGCGGAGACCAGTAGCCCGAGGGCGAGACCGGCGAAGGACAGGAGGCGGAGGGAATATTTCATGTGGTGAGGATTGGAGCGGGAAAGTGAACGCGGTATCCGCGGCGAAGCAACTCAGAGTATCAGCATGGCCCTCCTTCGCTGAGCCCTACGGCGGGCAGGAATCCCATCCTACAAAATCAGCATCGCATCGCCGTAACTGAGAAAACGATACTCGCGCGCTTTGGCCTCGGCGTAAATTTCCTGCAGCCAGGCGATGCCGTCGGTCAGGCCGGGGGAGAGAAAGGCAGCGGTCAGGCACAGCAGAGTGGATCGGGGCTGGTGGAAATTGGTAATGAGCACGTCCACGCCGCGAAACAACCGCGGCGGGTAAATGAAAATACCGGCCTCGGCGCAGTGGGGAATGCCCTTCGACAGGCTCAGGGCTGTCGGCGCCGAATGCGCCGACAGGAAATCCTCCACGGAGCGCACGGTGGTGGTCCCGACGGCGATGCGGCGGCCGGGCAGGGGCGGGAACAGCGCAGCCTGGGTCGTCGCGGGCAATTCGTAGAGTTCGCGATGAATTTGATGCTCCTCGATCGAATCGGTGGTGATGGGTTTGAAGGTGCCAAGGCCGACATGAAGCGTGACCTCGGCCGTGCGGACGCCCTGGGCGGTCAGTTGGGCGAGCAGTTCCGGGGTGAAATGCAGCCCGGCCGTCGGCGCCGCCACGGCGACGGGATGCGCGCGGTCGGCGTAGACGGTCTGGTAGCGCTCGAGATCCTCGGCGCGACGCGAACCTGCGGGCCGCTCGATATACGGCGGGAGGGGAACCTCGCCGAGCCGTCCGGCAACGCTGGTGATGGGTTCGCCTTCGCGGGTGGTGAATCTCACCTGCGCCGATCCATCCGGCTCCTTGGCCACGATTTCGCCGGAGAAAGCGCCGGTCGGATGGCTGAAGGTGGCGCCCATCGGGAGCTTCTTGCCCGGTTTGACCAGGCATCGCCAGACCTGTCCGCCGTCCACGGGGCGCAGCAGGAAACATTCGACCTGGCCGCCGGTGGGCCGTTGGGCGCGGAGGCGCGCCGGCAGCACGGCGGCGTTGTTGCGGAACAGCGTGTCGCCCGGACGGAGAAATTCCTCGAGGTCGGCAAACGTGCGATGCGAAAGGGTGCGACTGACACGATCGACCACGAGGAGGCGCGAATGGTCGCGGCGCGCGGCGGGAGTCTGGGCGATCAGCCCTGGCGGCAGCTCATAGTCGAAAAGGCTGGTCGGAAGCGGCGGCATGATGGGTGAAAACCACGGACGCAGGTAGGAACTATTACTTACGCCGATGAATGCACAAAATGGCGAGACGTGTGCTAATCGATGATTTCAAGGGAATTGGAACCAGTTTTGTCAGGAGGATAGCATCTTTTTTACCACCAAGGTTTTGCAAACACAACTTGCCGGGCGGAATCGGACGCCGCTATCAATCCCGCCGTCTCTCACTTGCTGCTGCAATGAAGAAAAACATTTCCCTCGCCATTTTGATCATCCTCGCCGGCCTGACTTTCGCGGGCTGCGAAACCGCTCCGGTCGCGCCGGCGCCGGCCAAGAAGCCCAAGGCGGCCGTGGTCGAGCACGAGCGGCTCTACAACAACATCAGCGTGAGCGAAGCCAAGGGCGTTTCGTCGCCGTTCAAGACGGAGAAGGGCACGGTGTTTCCGGAGAACAAGATGGGCTACAAGCTGATCCTGACGAGCGACGTCTCGATGCCGAACCTGCTCGCGACGCAGCTGGATTCGAAGGAAATCCTGGTGCAGATGCGCATCTACAACCGCGCGGATTTCGATCAGGTGCTCAACATCGTCTGCGCGCGCGGCGAGGACCGGAGCACCTATCAGGCGACCGGCGTGGTCTTTCCAGCCAACCGGGCGCGGGACATCAAATTTACGGTCAGCGAGCAGGACAGCCAGAATCTCACCCTGATCGTGACGCAGGCGCGCTAGTTTTCCCCGATGGGCGAAGGCGGGATTGCATCGGGAGCGGGCGCGATTATGCCGGAAGCTCACCGAGTTCGATGGCCCTCCCTGACGAGCAAAGGATTATGCGCACCCTGCTGCGGTTTCTCGCCGTAGCCCAATTCTCGCTGGCGATTCTCGCGGCCGGGGCGCTGCTTTACATCGGGATGATTTACCATGATGCCGCCACACGGGCGGCGAATCCCAATCGGGCGGCGGAGCTGAACATGCTGGCCACCCATCGGGCGACTTATGCCGCACTCGTGACGGTGGCGACGCTGGCGTTGGTGGGCGGGTTGGTCTCGGGGATTTGCATTTGGCGGAGGAAATGCCGGCGGTTCTCCCAAGCCGTGGCCGTGTTAAGCTTGTTACTTTTTCCGGTTGGCACTGTCATCGGCATAGCCACGTTGATCACACTTGGACAGAAACCCTTCCGTGATCTCTACGCGGCCGTGCCACCGCCCACTCCCCCCGGCTCCTGATTTTACTTCCCATTTTTCCCGTCCAATGAATTCCCTGTTCGCCCTGTTTCTCACCCTGGCCGCTGCGATCAGCCTGTCTGCGTCGGAGGTCCAGGATTTGCTGGGGCCAGCCGCCGCGGGGCGGGGCACGGTTTATTTCCGCGTCGCGCTGGAGAAGCGCAACGGGATCGACATGCGCGAATACGTGATGCTGAAGGACATGATCCAGTCGATCGAGAAGGCGGGGGCGTCCGTCCGCCCGGTGCGCAAGGATGTCAACGTCAGCTACTGGATTTTTTTCAAGAACGGGGATTTTGCCACCTGTGACGTGGTCAACCTGCCGGCCAAGGTCCATCAGTCCTACGCCCAGTTGCAGGACTATTTTTCCGACGCGCCCCACGGCGCGGGCAAGTGGAGCATTTCGGGCGAAGACCTCGTGATCGGCCAGCGGACTTTTTCGGTGCGGACTTTGCCGGCCGATGACGCGGTCACAGGCGGCAAGAAGGGCGAGGTGGAGATCGCGGTCATTTACGGCCAGGACAAGGTTTACTACTATTTCGGCTCGATCATTCGCGAATAGCAGGACGGGGCGGCCGGCCCACGCCGGCGTCAGCGATTTGGCGGGAAGGATCGGGTAGGGGACTGCGCTTCGAGCGAAGCTGCGGATGGGCGCGGGCAAGAAATGCTCTGAAAGTCGAAAATCTTGCAGAGAGGAAACGCCCGGTGGAGACGATACTAAGCCAGTAAATCCACTCCCCCCGGTGGCCGGCCCCGCGAACCTCAAACCCCGTCACCCCATGCGCATTTGCGTATCTGCCCAAAATTCGTCCGACCCCTATGGTTCCGGCCGCAAGATCCCACTCGAGGTCAATCTGTGGCTGGATCGGGGCTGGACCATCATCCAATCGGAGCGCCAAGGCGTTGTCCTGCTGGGGAAGAAAGAACTGCGCAAGCGGGACCGGGTTCTCCTGTGGCTCGGGATCTTCGGGCTGGCCTTCTTCTTCGTGGGAATCCCCATCGGCGGATGGGCGGGGCTCCTCATGCTGACGCTGGCCTGGGTGGATTATTCGCGGAACACCGTCTCGCCGACGAAGTTCTTCCCCGCTGAAGGCGAAAAGCCGCGCAAGATCGCGCGCTGACGCCTCCGCCGGGCCCGGGCGGTCCGCCGGAGCTAATCCGTCGGGGCCGGGGAAATTGCTTGTCTCACAGGGCGCGCCGCGCGTAGTAACGCCCTCCCTTTTTGCCGAACTAGCTCAGTTGGTAGAGCAACGCTTTCGTAAAGCGTGGGTCATCGGTTCAAATCCGATGTTCGGCTCCACTTTTCGTCCCCGCCCGGACAACCGCGGCGGGGCCTTTAGTTGTCGGAAATGCGCTCGTCCGGGAGGTTGCCCTGCAGCTTGCGCCGCAGCCGCAGCGCCTCGATGTCACGGCGCAGCTGCCTGGCGAACAGCTCCAGCCGGCGGCGGACATTCAGCGTTTCGAGCAGCTTCTGTTTCAGCGCGCTGTCGTCGCAGAGGCTGAAGGCGGCCAGGTCGATGAAGACCTCGGGGTCCTCCACGGTGCGGAGAAATTCGGCCATCTCGGGCGGCATGGGCGCGCCGAACTTCTGTTTCAACGCGATCAGGCGGGCCAGCTCGGTGCGCAGCCGGACGTTTTCGGCGGGGTCGGCGACCGGCTCGCTCGGCAGGGCGCGAACCTTGATCCGGCGGTAGGGCTCGTCGGCGACGATCGAGAGCAGTTCGACGCGGCAAAGGCCCTGGAGCAGGAGATTGGAGGTGCCGTTGGCGTTTTTCTGGCAGGCGCGGACGATGCCCACGCTCGCGATCCGGTGGGGCGGTTCGAACTGGCCGGGCTGGTCGAGCAGATTAGCGTCGAGGCCGGTAACGGCGAAGAGGCGATTGGTGGCAAGGACGTCTTTCAGCATCTGCCGGTAGCGCGGCTCGAAGATGTGGAGCGGCATCAGCGCCTGCGGAAAGAATGCCACATTGGGCAGCGTCATGACCGGCACCTCATCCGGCAGGGTGATTTCCATCTCCATGGCTCAAGCTTGGTAGCGTAACGCGAAAATCTCAACTGTGACGCCTGTGACACGCTCCTTACCAAACCGGCCGGAAGTGGGACAAGATGGCGTGAATTTGGCCAGGAACGGTTGCCCTAAGAGCCCATGGATAAGTTTTAAGTCGTTTCTATTTAGAGACAAACATAACCGACGAGTTCGAGGCATGTGCATTGCTGAGAGAAGGTCACTATGAGCAGAATTTTAGGCATCGATCTGGGCACCACCAACTCCTGCATGGCTGTGATGGAGGGCGCCGAGCCCGTCGTCATCCCCAACGCCGAAGGCGCCCGCACGACTCCGTCCGTGGTGGCATTCACCAAGGGCGGCGAACGTCTGGTCGGCCAGGCCGCCAAACGCCAGGCCGTTACCAATCCCAGCAACACCATCTTTTCCGCGAAGCGGCTGATTGGACGCAAATTTTCCGAAATCAGCGCCGAGGCCAAGAACATGCCGTTCAAGGTCGTCGAGGGCAAGAATGGCGACGCGTACATTGAGGTGAAGCTCGGTGACAAGACCGAGCAATACGCCCCGCAGCAGATTGCTGCGTTCGTGCTCGGCAAGCTGAAAGCCGACGCCGAGGCCTATCTTGGCGAAAAGGTCACGCAGGCCGTCATCACGGTGCCGGCGTATTTCAATGACTCGCAGCGCCAGGCCACGAAGGATGCCGGCAAGATCGCCGGCCTCGACGTGCTCCGCATCATCAACGAGCCCACCGCGGCCTCGCTTGCCTACGGCCTCGACAAGAAGAAGGACGAGAAGATCGCGGTGTATGACTTGGGCGGCGGCACGTTCGACGTGTCCGTGCTCGAGATTGGCGACGGCGTCTTCGAGGTGAAGGCCACCAACGGCGACACCCACCTCGGCGGCGACAACTGGGACGACGCCATCATCGGCTGGCTCGTGGAAACTTTCAAAAAGGACAACGGCATCGACCTCCGCAAGGACCCGATGGCGCTCCAGCGGCTGAAGGAAGAGGCGGAAAAGGCGAAGATCGCGCTGTCGTCCACGACGACGGTCGACATCAACCTGCCGTTCATCACGGCGGACGCGTCCGGCCCGAAGCACCTGAATGTCCAGCTGTCCCGCGCGAAGATGGAGCAGATCTGCGACTCGCTGTTTGAGCGCTGCATCGCGCCGTTTAAGAACTGCCTGAAGGACGCCGATCTCACTTCCGCCCAGATCGACGAGCTCGTGCTCGTCGGCGGCATGACGCGCATGCCCAAGGTCGTCGAAATCGCCAAGAACCTCGGCGGCAAACCGCCGCACCAGGGCGTCAATCCCGATGAAGTCGTCGCCGTCGGTGCGGCCATCCAGGGCGGCGTACTCAAGGGCGACGTCCGCGACGTGCTGCTCCTCGACGTGACCCCGCTCACGCTCGGCATCATGACCGCGGGCGACGTCGCCACGGCGATGATCCCGCGCAACACCACCATTCCCTCGAAGAAGACGCAGGTCTTCTCGACCTACAGCGACAACCAGCCCGGCGTGGAAATCGTCGTGCTGCAGGGCGAGCGCCCGATGGCGCGCGACAACAAGCAGCTCGGCACGTTCAAGCTGGACGGCATCCCGCCGGCCCCGCGCGGCACGCCGCAGATCGAGGTCACCTTTGACATCGACGCCAACGGCATCCTCCACGTTTCCGCCAAGGATCTCGGCACCGGCAAGGATCAGAAGATCACCATCCAGGGTTCGTCCGGCCTCTCGAAGGATGAGGTCGAGAAGATGACCAAGGAAGCCGAACTCCACGCCGACGAGGACAAGAAGCGCAAGGAAGCCGTCGAGTCCAAGAACCAGCTCGACAGCACGGTCTACCAGATCGAGAAGGCGTTGAAGGACGCCGGCGACAAGGTGTCCGCCCCGCTGAGGTCCAAGATCGAGTCCGCGATCGCGGACGCGAAGAAGGACCTCGAAAGCAACGACGCCGCGCGCATGAAGTCCGCGCTGGAGAAACTCACCGCCGTCGGCGGCGAGCTCTACACCGAGGCCCAAAAGGCCGCGACGCCTCCCCCCGGCTCGCCCCCGCCCGAAGCAGACGGCGCCGCGCCCAAGACCGAGAAGAAGGCCGACGTCGTGGACGCGGACTTCGAGGTCGTGGACGACGACAAGAACAAGAAAAAGTAATTTCAGCCCGATTCACGCCCGCCGGATCCCTCTGGTGGGCGTGTTTGGTCGAAAACCAAAGCAACCATCCACCTCTAATCCCCCAACCAACCACATATGGCTAACGTCAAAATCAAACCCATCGGTGATCGTGTTCTCGTCGAACACATCGAAGAAAAAGAGCAGGTCCGCGGAGGCATCATTATCCCGGACAGCGCCAAAGAAAAGCCCCAGGAGGCCAAGGTCATCGCCTTGGGCACTGGCAAGCGCGACGACGAGGGCAAGATCATCGCCTTCGAAGTCAAGGTGGGCGACATGGTGCTCATCAGCAAATACGGCGGCACCGAGGTGAAACTCGGCGACAAGAAATACACCCTCGTGAGCGAGAGTGACATCCTCGGCATCGTTGGCTGAGCCCGTCCCCCCGAATCAAAATCTTAAAACCAAAAATCAATTATCATGGCTGCTAAACAAATCATCTTCGACGAGGCCGCTCGTCAGAAAATCCTCAAGGGCGTGGAGCTCCTCTCCAAAGCCGTCAAAGTCACCCTCGGACCGAAGGGCCGCAATGTCGTCATCGACAAGAAATTCGGCTCGCCGACCGTCACCAAGGACGGCGTGACCGTGGCCAAGGAAGTCGAGCTGCCGGATCCGTATGAGAACATCGGCGCCCAGCTCGTGAAGGAAGTCGCTTCCAAGACCTCCGATGCGGCCGGCGACGGCACCACCACGGCGACCGTGCTCGCCGAGGGCATCTACCGCGAGGGCCTCAAGAGCGTCACCGCCGGTTCCAATCCCGTCTACCTGAAGCGGGGCATCGACAAGGCCGTTGAGGCCGCCGTCGGCGAACTCGCCAAGATCTCCAAGAAGGTCAATGACCGCGAGGAGATCCGCCAGGTCGCGACCGTTTCCGCCAACTGGGACACCGCCATCGGCGAGATCATCGCCGACGCGATGGACAAGGTCGGCAAGGACGGCACCATCACGGTCGAAGAGGCGAAGTCCATCGAGACCACCCTCGACGTCGTTGAGGGCATGCAGTTCGACAAGGGTTACCTCTCGGCCTACTTCGCGACCAACGCGGAGAGCCAGGAAGCGATCCTCGAGGACGCCTACATCCTGATCCACGAAAAGAAGATCAGCAATCTCCAGGAGTTTCTCCCGATCCTCCAGGCCAGCGCCAAGACCGGCAAGCCCCTCCTGATCATCGCCGAGGAAGTCGAGGGCGAGGCCCTCGCCGCGCTCGTGGTGAACAAGATCCGGGGCACCCTGAACGTCGTCGCCGTCAAGGCGCCCGGCTTCGGTGACCGTCGCAAGGCCATCCTCGAGGACATCGCTGTCCTCACCGGCGGCCGCCTCCTCAGCGAGGACCTCGGCATCAAGCTCGAGAACGTCACCATTGCCGACCTCGGCCGCGCCAAGCGGATCGTCGTCGACAAGGAGAACACCACCATCGTCGAGGGTGGCGGCAAGTCGTCCGACATCCAGGGCCGCGTGAAGCTCATCCGTCGCCAGATCGACGAGACCACCTCCGATTACGACCGCGAGAAGCTCCAGGAGCGCCTGGCCAAGCTCGCCGGTGGCATCGCCGTCATCAATGTCGGCGCCTCCACCGAGGTCGAGATGAAGGAAAAGAAGGCCCGCGTCGAAGACGCCCTCCATGCGACCCGTGCGGCCGTGGAAGAGGGTATCGTCGCCGGCGGTGGCGTCGCGCTGCTCCGCACCGCGAAGGTCATCGACGCCCTCAAGCTCGAGGGTGACGAAGCCATTGGCGCCCAGATCGTCCGTCGCGCCATCGAGCACCCGATCCGGATGCTCTGCGCCAACGCGGGCGTCGAAGGTGCCGTCGTCGTGGGCAATGTGCTCAACGGCAAGGGCAGCTACGGCTACAACGTGGCGACCAACGAATACGAGGACCTCGTCAAGGCCGGTGTCGTCGACCCCACGAAGGTCACGCGCACCGCGCTGCAGAACGCGGCCTCGATCGCCGGCCTGCTCCTCACGACCGAAGCCATCATCACCGAGATCCCGGACAAGAAAGATGCTCCGGCCCCCGGCGGCGGTGGCGGCGGCATGGGCGACTACTAAGGCCCGCTGTTCCTTCCCTAACAATTCAAAGGCGTCCCGCGCAAGCGGGGCGCCTTTTTTTGCGTCCACGGCAAGGCTGTCTCTGCTGCCTCAGCTCCCTCATGTTCAAAATGGGTTTTTAACAGCAGGAAGCAGAGGGAGCAGAAAACGTCGGAACGGTATGGCTGCTTCCGCCGTGTCCGCTCAGGGGATGGCAAACAGCTTTTGCTTTCGCTGCCGGCGCTTCCGTGTTTCCGTGAGGCCAACATGGAAGTGATTTTTCTCGGCACCGGGACTTCGCAGGGGGTGCCGATGATTGGCTGCGATTGCGAAGTCTGCACGTCCACCGATCCCCGCAATTCCCGCACGCGCACGTCGATCCATGTCGTGATGGACGGCCTGCATGTGCAGGTGGACGCTTCGCCGGAATTCCGGCTGCAGTGCGTGCGGGAGAAAATCAGCCAACTCGACTTCTTCATCCTGACGCATGGGCACGCCGACCACATCGCCGGCATGGATGACCTCCGCCGGTTCTGCGACCACGGCGCCAAGGCCATCAGCGTTTACACGACGGAGGAGGGGAGCGCCCGCGTCAGGGCGATGTATCCCTACGCCATCGGCGAGCGACCCGTGTCGAAAGGATACCCCGCGTTCAAGCTCACTGCCATGCCACCCGTGCTCGAGTTTCCGCAGGGTAGGATTTACTCCACCCTGCTGCCGCACGGCCCCGTCAGCACCCTCGGCCTGGTGTTTGAGGAGAAATCCTCGGGAAAGAAATTTGCCTACTACTCCGACTGCAAGAGCGTGCCGCCGGCCGCGGTGGCACTGGCCAAGGGCGCGGCCGCAGTGTGCCTGGACGGGCTGCGTCCAGACCTGCATCCGACGCACATGAACATCAGCGAGGCGTGCACAGCGGCGGGTGAGATTGGCTGCCCGCAAACCTACCTTACGCACATGACGCACTCCGTGGACCATGAAAAGTGGAGCGGGCTGCTCCCGGCTGGAGTGGAGTTGGCTTACGACGGATTGAGGCTAAAAATTTAGCCTACTGTGGGTTAGGAGAAGTTTCATTTTATGGCAATTTTAGAGCTTGCCTTAATCCCTACTGACTAAATGTAGATTGGAGTAGTCGCCAAATGAAACTCTCCAAAAAAGGTGAATACGCGCTTCGCTCGCTCATCAATCTCGGCATCGCGGCCGAGGTCGGACGGTCGTTGGTGCAGGTCTCTGAACTGGCCGATACCGAGCAGCTGCCGGTCAAGTTCCTCGAGCAGATCATGCAGGCGCTGAAGGAGGCGAAGCTCGTCACCAGCGCGCGCGGGAAGTTTGGCGGCTACCGTCTCGCGAAGCCCGCCAAGGCCATCACGATCGGCCAGGTGGTGCGCCTGATCGACGGGCCGCTCGCGCCGATCGGGTGCGTGAGCCAGACCGCCTACGAGAAATGCACGTGCCCGGACGAGGCGCACTGCGGCTTGCGGATGCTGATGCTCGATGTGCGCAATGCCATCGCCGGCATCCTCGATCGCTACACGCTTGCCGACGTCGTTGAAGTCACGTTGCGGAAGCTTCGCCGCGACGAACTGCCGCTGCCGTTCTCGCCCGAGGCCGATTTGGGGCCGACTCCGGCCCGCATCCCCGCCCGCCATGCCCAGAAGCTCGCCGGCCGCGCTGGCCGCCACCGTCTCGACGAGACCGAGGGCGTGCTCCACCAGCTGCTCGGTGATTACACGATCTGATTCCCAGCCAAACTTTGTTCGC